>OFLS01000236.1_pt1 | contig 23649 bp, 14 predicted proteins | sample 1540891 | NCBI WGS metagenome assembly OFLS01 (sample SAMEA4413038, study PRJEB24355) | metagenome | biome: human; feature: gut; material: faeces | place: United Kingdom | collected 2010
TATTGACATATTTCAATCTTCTCATTATATTAATATATGAACAAATATTCATATGTTGGAGTGTGAATTTTCAATGAGTGGATATCATATTAACGTTGAAAGCAATCAGGATACATTGATTAAAGTCACTCATATTTTCAAAGCTTTAAGTGATTTTAATCGTGTGAGAATAATGGAGTTTCTTGAAAACGGTGAAGCAAGTGTTGGACATATTTCACATTCTTTAAATATGACTCAATCAAATGTATCACATCAATTGAAACTACTTAAAAGCACTCATCTTGTTAAATCTAAAAGACAAGGGCAATCAATGATTTATTCTATAGATGATATACACGTTTCAACTTTACTTAAACAAGCCATTCACCACGCCAAACATCCTAGTGAAGGTGGAATTTCTAATGACAAATCATAATCATCAACATCATCATTCTCATGCACACGGACACGTTCATACAGATAATAAAAAGGTACTCATGTTTTCTTTCATTATCATTAGTCTCTTCATGCTTGTAGAAATTATAGGTGGGTTTTTACCAAATAGTCTAGCATTATTTTCATAAGGTTTTCACATGCTAAGTGACGCTATATCCTTAGGAGTAGCTCTTATAGCTTTTATATATGCTGAAAAGCATGCTACAAAAAGTAAAACATATGGTTACAAGCGTTTTGAGATTTTAGCAGCACTTTTCAATGGAGTTACCCTATTTATCATCAGTATTATTATAATAATCGAAGCGATACGAAGATTTTTAGAACCTCCTGAGGTTCAATCGAAGGAAATGTTCATCATTAGTGTGATTGGTCTTATGGTAAATATCATTGTAGCGATACTTATGTTTAAAGGAGGAGATACCTCTCACAACCTTAATATGAGAGGCGCATTTTTACATGTACTTGGAGACTTGTTCGGCTCTGTTGGCGCAATCGTTGCTTCTCTTTTAATTTGGGGCTTTAATTTTACAATAGCGGATCCTATAGCTAGTATTTTAGTTTCGTTAATTATTTTAAAAAGTGCTTACGGCATTTCTAAATCATCCCTTAACATATTGATGGAAGGAACGCCTAATGATATAGATTTAAATGCTGTAATTAAAGCAATTAGTAAAGATGAAAGAATTCAAAATGTACATGATTGTCATGTATGGACCATTTCAAATGATATGAATGCATTAAGTTGTCATGTTGTTGTAGACCATACATTGACAATGAAAGAATGTGAATTATTATTAGAAAACATTGAGCATGATTTATTACATTTAAATATTCACCATATGACTATTCAATTAGAAACGCCTAATCACAAACATGATGAATCGATTATATGTTCAGGAACACATAGTCATTCACATAACCATCATGCTCATCATCACGTGCATGTACATTAATAATTTTAACCTACTGCCATTGCATCGATTAAACTTTTCAATGGCAGTAGGTTTTTTATGTCTTTATGGCGACTTGTTTGGTCTTTGATGATGCAATGTTTATTAACAAATTTTCAACTATTATTTCTTACATTAGTCATATTTTTGACAATTTACTATTATAATTCTCTAACTTTAGTCACTTTAATTAATTTTTATTAGATATTAATATGAAAATAACGTGTTTTTTGTTATTGTATTTATATGAAGAAAAGGAGGCACCACTTTGTTTACTTACTTTAAATCAGCATTTAAAAATGCTAAACCACAATTATTAATAACATTGATATATGCACTTATAGCATTTGCTGTAATTGCAGTTGTATATTTACTTGCTAATTTCCAGCTTGCTAAGTATGCACAAACTATTGCAATTTATTCACAATTTGGGCAAAAACCACCAGTAGATGCATATTTAAAAGTTATCGCTGTATTACTTATAGCAGCTGTAGTTTCACTGTTTGTTTTAGTTCAAATTTTTATCGGAATTACAAATGTTATGAAACGAGCAATGAATCATAAAAAAGTAAAATTTACCGATTTATTTATTGCATTTAAAAAAGGTAATTATTTAAAGAGCGTTCTGATCGGTCTTGTATCTATAGCAATGATTATCGTTCTTTCACTTCTGACATCATTACTATACAAATTATTTTCTCCAGTATCAGAAATGATTATGAATTCAGTACAATCATCATATGCAGATAGTACACACCTGATTGGTATTGCTATTACAACTCAAAGCATCATAATCATTGTTGTTTTATTGATTAAAGCAATTATTACTTGGTTATTGTTAATACCTATTTTCAACTTTATGACTAGTTTCGTTGAATCAACTAACGATAAAGTAAAAACACACTTAGCTAATGGATTTAAAGCAATGAAAAATGGTCAAAAAACATTTTTCAAATTTTTCATTGGAATACTATTATTAAACTTAATTATTATTTTATTTAAAACACCTGTTGGTTACTTGATTTCATTTAATACGCAATCACTCTCTCAAAGTGTTGCAGAAAATATCATAAGAGTTTATACAGTAATGACAATTATTTTATTCGTTGTTATCCATGCAATCATTTTAATGGGTATCGTTCAATATTACTTAAAACGTGGTCAAAAAATTACTAAAGATAAAGTAAAAACAGCTGACAAGAATAAAAAAGTTGTCACTGAACCAAAAAATACAAAAGTAGAAAATGATAAAGTGACAACATCTGTTGAAACAAAAACAGAAAAAGCACAAGATTCATTAAATGATAATACAACAAAAACAATGACTTCAGATAAACCAGAAGACAATCAACCAAAATAAATTTTAGAGCCCCTTACAACTTTAGTTGTTAGGGGCTCTTATGCAGTTGATGCGTAGCATCCAACTGTGTTCCTCTATTTTTCAACTTTAGTTGTTAGGGGCTTCTTTCTAAAATAACTAAGTGAATTATCTATATATGAAGAGGTCTCCAATACTTTTTATATAATTCGTGATTACATTCTATACTTTTAATTGTATTTTCTGCTGTATGGAAAGTTGGTTTTATTAATTCTGATTATGTTCAGAACTACAATTCATAAGAAAAATGTGTTAAAATATATTTGTAGTAAGTAGAAGCAAAAGATGAAAATCTTTAACTCTTGAAACACAAAAAGGGCAACACTCGGAAACATGTTACCCTAATGAGCCCGTTAAAAAGACGGTGACCTTATATTTTATTTAAAAATAGCCTTCAAAATGCCGGTCAAAGCGAATAGAAGGTTATTTTTTATGGTCTTGAGTACTAATCAATACTAAACCAATGATTGTTAATACAACCATCAGCATTTCAAAATCAGACATGCTAGTCCTTTCTAGGAGTAACAACTATAACCATAGGCATCACCCCTTTATTAAGAGATTAGCCACCATCTATCCAACTTGCTCAATAAATATTATAACATGCACACTTTTAAACAGTAATTCATAGTATAAGTTTTTTCATTTCTTAATCAACTCGATAAACAGTTGAGTGACATACCCTTGTCTAACTAGCTATTTCTTCCCCTGTTATCGTTTGTTCATCATATAAAAATTTAATTTCTCATTTTTTATTCTCTGATAAAGAAGAGCACCAACCTTTTCGGCTGATATGCTCCCTTCAAAATAGACATTGAAAAATGAAAACTTTGAAAGAGAAATCGTCAGTCTATTATTGATAAGTATTATCCTATCCTCGAAAAATTACTTTCAGACACTAGTGAACAAAAATTTTACTATAAGCGTATACTTTGGCAATATTCGAAGGAAAAACATGGATTAACCTGTGCATATTATACATTTAGAGCTTATATACTTAAACATGATGAATTTACTCCTTATATTATGAAATGTTATCAATAGATGTCGCCTAAAGATACAACAAGATTCGAGACAAAACCTGATCATCAAGCACAGTTTGACTGGAAAGAAAGCATTAACTTTAAAACGAAAGATAATCAAAGGATTCCACTATATATAGGTGTGCTACTACTTTATTATTCTCGTTTTATAATCATGCATAACAATGAGTAAATCAAGTGATGCCTTATTTAATTCATTAACACAATCGTTTGAGCTAATAGAAGGTGTATATAATGAACTTGTAACGGATAACTTGAAAATAGTCATGTATAAGCCAAGAAAAGAAAGTACAAGTGGTCGAATAAATCGTAGATTTAAATAATTCGCTGATGGTTTTAAATTTCAAGTAAAACCTTGTATTTCCGGCCTCCCTAGAAAAAGATAAAGTTGAATCAATAACAAAAATATTAGATGAAATTAATGCTTACCAAGACGAATTGCATTTGGAAAAAGTTCCTAAGTTTTTTTAATCTTAATGAACGATTTAACTACTAAGTTCATACTAGTACAGGTAAATTGCCTATTACTGCCTAAGAGAAAGAAAAAATTTTCTTACAACCACTACAGAATGTGAATGTAAAAAACTCATATAAAGTGAAACATATCTTACTTATGGAATGAAATGTTTGATTATCCCAAAATCACAAATGCGATTTTGGAGTTGTTAGGGGCTCTAACGCAAATACACCCCTACTTAAAATAACGGTAGTTGTTATAGTATACTTAAATGCATAAACCATATAAAAGGTGATGCTAATATGACATACGGTTCAATTGTAGCTATACTCTGTGCCCTATTTGTGATTTTCTTCATTCCATATATGGAGAAGAAAGACAAAAAGAAGAAATAACACTAGTATCTGGATTACTAGCATACAAAGGAGCAGTAAGACATTTTCTAATAGAAAATAACTTTACTGCTCTTTGTACATTACTCATCAACTATTGTAAATTAAATAATAAATAACTACCTATTTTATTATTCAGCTAAAAAATGCTTTGCTAAATATTTTGCTGCGCCATCCTCTTCATTCGTGTATGCCGTTACATCTGAAGTTAATGCTTGGATTTCAGGGCGTGCATTTTTCATAGCAACTGTATAATGACCAAATTCAAACATTGCTCTATCATTGTCGCTATCTCCAATAACTAACGTTTCTTCTTGATGAATACCAAAATGTGCAATCATTTCTTTAATGCCTGTACCTTTATCAGTTTGATAAGCCATTGTTTCCGCATTAAATCTTGATGAATTTGAAACACTAATCTGTAGTTGCACATGATTTTGCTTTAATTCATCTCTAAATGCTGTTATTTTTTCTAAATTAGAACTGAATAGATAAATTTTTGAATATTCACCTTCAGGAAACTTAGTTACCCAATCTATCTTACCAGCAAGCGCATCTTGTCTTGAAGACCATTCACTATGACTTACGCCATTAATAGGATCTTGACTACGAATCATATCTCGCATCCATGTTTCATCTTCTTTTAAAGAAACTCTATTACCTTCAAAAGGAAATACCTCATAATAAATTTGTTGGCGCTTAGCTAAATTAGTAATTTGTTGCACTTGAGCCAATGATAAACCATGCTTGAAGATAATTTCTCCATCTACTTCTCCAATTGTTCCATTTGAACTAATGATGCCATTAACCGCAAAATCTTGAGGTACAAGTTGATGTATTTCAGAATGCGAACGTCCTGTTGCTAAAAATACTTTATATCCTTTCTCTCTCAATTGATTAATGACATCTTTCGTATACGTTGATGCTTGATTATTTTCATGTAAAATTGTTCCATCCATGTCCAAAAATATTGCTTTTACGTTATCCATATTGCCCTCCACTGTCCATTTTATCTTAATTAAATTTTGTCATTATTACTTATTATTTGCAAAATATTTACTCTAACATTGCCATAGAAAATCGATTATTCCATCTTTGAACTGCTACATTTTTCTGGAAAAATCGTGACATGTTTTCAGATGTCAAAATATCATCTATTAATCCTTGTTGTACACTTTCCCCATCTTTTAATAGCAAAATTTTAGTAAAGTTACTAGTAATTTCTTCAATAAAGTGCGTAACATAAATCATCGCAAGCATTGGATATGAATCTGACAATGAGTCAAGTATACTTAACAACGATTCTCGTGCAATAAAGTCTAAACCAGCTGCTGGCTCATCTAAAATTAAAACCTGGGGTTGCCCCATTAAAGCTCGCGCAATCATCACTCGTTGTTTTTCACCTGTAGATAAATAACCAATATATTGTTGCGCTTTAGCAGACATTCCAACTAATTTAAGTAATTGATGTGCTTCATTACGTACTTCTTCATCAATATCTTGATAAACACCAATTGATTTAAAAGCACCGCTTATCACCACATCGATTACTCTTTCACCCTCTTGAAACTTTTCCAGTAAACTATGAGATACAAAACCTATATGTTGTCGTACAGTCTCTGCAGAATACCCTACCTTGCCTGGTATTTTACCGAAAAGGTTAACAGTTCCAGATGTTGCAGGCTCATACGCATTTAAAATATTTAGAAGTGTTGTCTTGCCAGCACCATTCAACCCATATAATATCCATTTATCACCTTTAGCAATTTGCCAAGAAATCTTTTTTAAAATTGTTTTTCCTTGCTTCATTCGCCCAATTTGATCTAATTGAATTAACATGCGAGGTCACCCCTTTATTGCTACTCCATACTTCTCATAAAATCATATTAACATAACACCCTTAATTGTCAGACTATTTAAATAAATAAAACACTTCATTTTTACGCATTTCTGCCAAATTAAGATGAAGTAAAAGCTAAGTCGACCTAAAAAAGCACCCTTCTAGTCGATTAATCTAAAAGGGTGCCATATACTTTAATTTTAATACATGATTGATTCTAAAAAAGTGAATTATTCCACAGTAACTGATTTAGCAAGGTTTCGTGGTTTATCAACATCTAAATCTCTGTGTAATGCTGCATAGTATGAAATTAATTGTAATGCAACCACTGATACTAATGGCGTTAACAATTCATGTACATGAGGAATGACATAAGTGTCGCCTTCTTTTTCAAGACCCTCCATAGAAATAATACATGGATGTGCACCACGTGCTACTACCTCTTTAACGTTACCACGAATTGATAAATTAACTTTCTCTTGTGTTGCTAAACCTACAACTGGTGTACCTTCTTCGATTAAGGCAATTGTACCATGTTTAAGTTCTCCACCAGCAAAACCTTCTGCTTGAATGTAAGAAATTTCTTTAAGTTTTAACGCACCTTCTAAACTTACGTTATAGTCAATAGTACGTCCGATAAAGAATGCATTGCGTGTTGTTTCTAAGAAATCTGTAGCAATTTGTTCCATAATTGGTGCATCGTCAACAATTGCTTCTATTGCTGTTGTTACTTTTGCTAATTCTCTCAATAAATCAATATCTGCTTCACGACCATGCTCTTTTGCAACGATTTGAGACAAGATTGATAATACTGCAATTTGTGCAGTATATGCTTTTGTAGATGCAACTGCGATTTCAGGACCCGCGTGTAATAACAATGTGTGGTCTGCTTCACGTGATAAAGTTGAACCTGCAACATTAGTGATTGTTAATGATTTATGACCTAATTTATTAGTTTCAACTAATACGGCGCGGCTATCTGCAGTTTCACCTGATTGAGAAATATAAACGAACAATGGTTTTTCAGATAATAATGGCATGTTGTAGACAAACTCTGATGCAACGTGTACTTCAGTTGGTACGCCAGCCCATTTTTCTAAAAATTCTTTACCTACTAAACCTGCATGGTAGCTTGTACCTGCTGCAATAACGTAAATGCGGTCTGCTTCTTTAACATCATTGATGATGTCTTGATCAATTTTCAAGTTACCTTCTGCATCTTGATATTCTTGAATAATACGACGCATTACTGCTGGTTGTTCATGAATTTCTTTTAACATGTAGTGTGCATAAACACCTTTTTCAGCATCTGATGCATCAATTTCAGCAATATATGAATCACGTTCTACAACGTTTCCATCTGCATCTTTAATAATAACTTCATCTTTTTTAACAATAACGATTTCATGGTCATGGATTTCTTTATATTCGCTTGTCACTTGTAACATTGCAAGTGCGTCTGATGCGATAACATTGAAACCTTCACCAACACCTAATAATAATGGTGATTTATTTTTAGCAACATAGATTGTGTCTTTGTCTTCAGCATCTAATAAACCTAATGCATATGAACCATGTAATAATGACACAACTTTTGTAAATGCTTCTTCAGTTGAAAGTCCTTGATTTGAAAAGTATTCAACTAATTGAACGATAACTTCTGTATCTGTTTCTGAAATGAATGATACACCTTGTAAGTATTCACCTTTTAACTCTTCATAGTTTTCAATAACACCGTTATGAACTAGAGTAAAACGGCCATTTGATGATTGATGTGGATGAGAGTTTTCATGATTCGGTACACCGTGTGTTGCCCAACGTGTGTGACCGATTCCAACAGGTCCATCAAAATCGCTACTATCAGCAACTTTACGTAATTCTGCAATACGACCTTTTTCTTTAAATACAGTTGTATTATCATCATTTACTACCGCGATACCTGCAGAGTCATAACCTCTGTATTCTAATTTTTCTAAACCTTTTAATAATAATTCTTTGGCATTATCATAGCCAATATAACCAACAATTCCACACATAACGACATTTTCCTCCATATTGGAATAGTACGCGTAAATTATGATTTATTGCCGATAATTTAGATTGACAATCTGCTTTCATAATATAAATAGGAACATGCTATCATCGCATTCATCCATAACAAATTAAGCATAGTTATTTTTACAACTATACAAATTGCTCACACTGTACTTTCCATATTAATATTTTTTATATTCAATTTCTGGCGATCTTATTAACTTTGTCCATTAAGTCACCCTAATGTTTTACTTAATAAGCTAACGAATGAGCCACATCCGGGATAGCATCCGCCGATCTATTCGATCACTATCCTCCTCGTCTACAAATACATATATTGCACTCTATAAAGGCCACTCATATATTAACCTTTAATCTTCAAATACAAATATTTATTTGCACAGGCGCTTTAACTGTACTGCCGAACTTTCCCCCTTTCCATTAATCATTATTGTACAACGGTGTTGTTTTGTTTTGCAAATATTTTCACAATAAAATTTTAAAAATCCTAAACCAATTTTTTTGTTTTACTTTTTCAAAATATCTATACTGTCACATTGATGACACTTTATTTAATTTTGTCACATTTATTTTGACAAAGTTGATTTTTGTTTATATTGAGTAACAAGTAACGTCTCTATACACTATATATAGTCACATATATTAAAAAAGAGGTGTAAATATGTCACAAACTGAAGAGAAAAAAGGAATTGGTCGTCGTGTTCAAGCATTTGGATCATTCTTAAGTAGTATGATCATGCCAAACATTGGCGCTTTCATCGCTTGGGGTTTTATCGCGGCCATTTTTATAGATAATGGATGGTTACCTAACAAAGATTTAGCTACTTTAGCAGGACCAATGATTACTTATTTAATCCCATTATTGATCGCATTTAGTGGTGGTCGTTTAATTTATGATTTACGTGGTGGTATCATCGCAGCAACAGCAACTATGGGGGTCATCGTTGCATTACCTGATACACCAATGTTACTTGGTGCAATGATTATGGGGCCACTTGTTGGTTGGTTAATGAAAAAGACAGACCAATTAATCCAACCTAGAACACCACAAGGTTTTGAAATGCTATTTAATAATTTTTCAGCTGGTATTTTAGGATTTATCATGACAATTGCAGGATTTAAAATTTTAGCACCACTTATGAAATTTATTATGCATATTTTATCAGTGGCAGTTGAAGCATTAGTACATGCACACCTACTTCCACTTGTAAGTATTTTAGTAGAGCCTGCAAAAATTGTATTTTTAAACAATGCGATTAACCATGGTGTATTCACACCGCTTGGTGCAGATCAAGCTGCAAAAGCTGGTCAATCAATTTTATACACAATTGAATCTAACCCTGGACCAGGTTTAGGTATCTTACTTGCTTATATGATTTTTGGAAAAGGCACTGCAAAAGCAACGTCATATGGTGCTGGAATTATCCACTTTTTAGGTGGTATTCATGAAATTTATTTCCCATATGTATTAATGCGTCCTTTATTATTTATCGCTGTTATTTTAGGTGGAATGACTGGTGTTGCAACTTATCAAGCAACAGGATTTGGATTTAAAAGTCCCGCGTCACCAGGTTCATTTATAGTTTACTGTTTAAATGCACCTAGAGGTGAATTCTTGCACATGTTACTCGGTGTCTTCCTTGCTGCACTTGTATCATTCGTTGTAGCTGCTTTAATTATGAAGTTCACTAGAGAACCAAAGCAGGATTTAGAAGCTGCGACAGCTCAAATGGAAAATACTAAAGGGAAAAAATCAAGCGTTGCTTCTAAGTTAGTATCTTCTGATAAAAATGTTAATACAGAAGAAAATGCTAGTGGTAATGTTAGTGAAACATCTTCATCAGATGATGATCCTGAAGCGCTATTGGATAATTACAACACTGAAGATGTTGATGCACACAATTACAATAATATAAATCATGTTATTTTTGCCTGCGATGCGGGTATGGGTTCTAGTGCAATGGGTGCAAGCATGTTACGTAATAAATTTAAAAAGGCGGGCATTAATGATATTACAGTTACAAATACTGCGATTAATCAATTGCCAAAAGATGCTCAATTAGTTATCACTCAGAAAAAACTAACTGATCGTGCTATTAAACAAACACCAAATGCCATCCATATTTCAGTGGATAATTTCCTTAATTCACCAAGATATGAAGAACTTTTAAATAATCTAAAAAAAGATGATCAAGCATAATAATTAAATAAATTAAAAAATGGAGGATACCGCCATGTTATTGAGTACACGTGAAAAAGAAATGATAGCCCTATTGATTAAGTACCACGGTCAATATATCACTATACACGACATTGCTCAGCAACTTGCGGTGTCCTCTCGTACTATTCACCGTGAATTAAAAGGTGTTGAAGCATATTTAACTTCATTTTCATTAACTTTAGAACGCGCAAACAAAAAAGGGCTACGCATTGCTGGCGCAGATTCTGATTTAAACGATTTGAAGCAATCGATTGCACAACATCAAACCATTGACTTATCTGTTGAAGAGCAGAAAGTAATTATTATATACGCTTTGATACAAGCCAAGGAGCCAGTTAAACAATATAGTTTAGCGCAAGAAATTGGCGTTTCTGTCCAGACTTTAGCAAAGATGTTAGATGATTTAGAGCTTGATTTAAATAAGTACCAACTATCTTTATCTCGAAAGCGTGGCGAAGGCATTTACTTGGTAGGTACTGAATCAAAGAAACGTGAATTTTTAAGTCAATTAATGGTGAATAACTTAAATAGTACTAGCGTTTATTCAGTAATTGAAAATCATTTTGTCTTTCATTCATTAAATCAAATCCACAAAGACTTTGTTGACTTAGAGCGTATTTTTAATGTTGAAAGACTATTAATGGACTACCTAAGTGCCTTACCCTACCAACTTACCGAATCAAGTTATTTAACTTTAACTGTCCATATCGTGCTCTCCATTTCACGTATAAAAAATGGAGAGTATGTTGCATTAAACGATGATATTTATGATTCTGTACAAAACACATTTGAACACAAAGTAGCAAGCGAACTTGCTGATAAACTTGGTCAAATATATGACGTCACGTTTAATCAGGCAGAAATTGCTTTCATTACTATCCATTTACGTGGAGCTAAACGAAAAAATCTTAATGATACATCATTAAATAATCGTTGTGAAGAAAACAAAATTAAAGCGTTTGTTAACAAAGTAGAAATGATTTCCGGTATGACATTTGCAGATTTGGATACTTTAGTAGATGGACTGACGCTACACCTTAATCCTGCAATCAATCGTTTGCAAGCTAATATCGAGACCTATAATCCGTTAACAGACATGATTAAGTTCAAATATCCAAGACTATTTGAAAATGTAAGATTAGCTTTAAATGATTGTTGGCCTGATTTGATTTTTCCAGAGAGTGAAATTGCTTTTGTAGTTTTACACTTTGGTGGCTCGATTAAAAACCAAGGTAATCGATTTTTAAACATATTAGTCGTTTGCAGCAGTGGTATGGGAACTAGTCGTCTATTATCAACTCGTCTAGAGCAAGTTTTTAGTGAGATTGAGCGTATTACACAAGCATCAGTCAGCGATTTGAAGTCACTAGATTTAAGTCAATATGATGGCATTATTTCTACTGTGAATTTAGACATCGACTCCCCCTATTTAACGGTAAACCCATTATTACCAGATAGTGATATCAGTTATGTCGCACAGTTTTTAAATACAAAGTCTACGTTCCAAGAGACGCATGATAAATCATCAAACATGATTGATAAGGATGATGTTCATGTTGAAACGAAAGATGTTGATGGCAACACATCTTTTGAAAATGAACAAACTTCATACTTAACTTCAGTTTTCGAAAAACATTTAAGTGACGAAAAATCAGAACAATTATTGCATCATATGCGTTCGGGTTTAACTTTGCTTGATTCAGTGAAAATAGTTAGTACCGAAGTTAAACAGTGGCAAACATATATCGCAGATTATCTATATCAATGCGATGTAATAAACGATCCAACGTCATTCGCTGAACTACTAGAGCAACGATTGATTGACAATCCAGGATGGATATTAAGTCCATATCCTGTTGCAATACCACACCTAAGAGACAATATGATTAAACACCCTATGATTCTAATCACAGTTTTAGAAGAACCGTTAACATTGCCTAGTATTCAAAATGACAATCAAACAATTAAATATATGATTTCCATGTTTATTCCTGACAATGATTTTATGGCATCACTGGTAAGTGACTTGTCCGAATTTTTAAGTTTGAAATTAGAATCTATTGATACTTTTATGGAAAATCCACAGGAACTTGAAACATTATTAAGAAACAAATTTTTAGAACGAATTAAAAAACAATTTATATAGGAGTGTACAAAATGAGCGAATTATTTAGTAATGACAATATCTTTTTAAATGTAAATGTTAACAGCCAAAATGAAGCAATTGAAAAAGCAGGTAAAGCCTTAGTTGATAGTGGTGCTGTAACAGATGCTTATATTCAAGCAATGAAAGATCGTGAGCAAGTCGTATCAACATTTATGGGAAATGGCTTAGCAATTCCTCATGGCACAGATGAAGCTAAAACAAATGTGATTCACTCAGGTTTAACATTATTACAAATCCCTGAAGGCGTTGACTGGGATGGCGAAGTAGTTAAAGTTGTCGTGGGAATCGCTGGTAAAGATGGCGAACATTTAGACTTGTTATCTAAAATTGCAATTACATTTAGCGAAGAAGAAAATGTAGACCGTATCGTTCAAGCAAAATCTGCAGAAGAAATTAAACAAGTTTTCGAGGAGGCAGATGCATAATGAAAGCAGTTCATTTTGGTGCTGGTAATATAGGTCGTGGATTTATTGGTTATATTCTTGCAGACAACAATGTTAAAGTAACATTTGCAGACGTCAATGAAGAAATCATTAATACTTTAGCTCATGATCATCAATACGATGTTATTTTAGCTGATGAGTCTAAAACAACGACGCGCGTGAATAATGTTGATGCAATTAATTCAATGCAACCTTCTGAAGCGTTGAAACAAGCAATTCTAGAAGCTGATATTATTACAACAGCTGTTGGCGTTAATATATTACCTATTATTGCTAAATCTTTTGCGCCTTTCTTAAAAGAAAAAACAAACCATGTTAATATTGTTGCTTGTGAGAATGCTATTATGGCAACTGATACATTGAAAAAAGCAGTACTTGATATTACTGGCCCTCTTGGTAACAATATTCATTTTGCTAACTCAGCAGTTGATAGAATTGTACCATTACAAAAGAATGAAAATATATTAGACGTTATGGTTGAGCCATTTTACGAATGGGTTGTTGAAAAAGATGCATGGTATGGTCCAGAACTAAACCATATTAAATATGTTGATGATTTAACACCATATATTGAGCGTAAATTATTAACTGTGAATACAGGACATGCATATTTAGCGTATGCTGGTAAATTTGCAGGTAAAGCTACCGTATTAGACGCTGTAAAAGATAGTTCAATTGAAGCTGGCTTACGCCGTGTTTTAGCTGAAACAAGTCAATATATTACTAATGAATTTGATTTTACTGAAGCGGAACAAGCTGGTTATGTTGAAAAAATAATAGATCGTTTCAACAATTCTTATTTATCTGATGAAGTAACACGTGTCGGACGAGGTACATTACGTAAAATTGGCCCTAAAGATAGAATTATAAAACCATTAACATATCTTTATAATAAAGATTTAGAACGCACTGGTTTATTAAATACAGCTGCATTGTTATTGAAGTATGATGATACAGCAGACCAAGAAACTGTTGAGAAAAATAATTACATTAAAGAACACGGTTTAAAAGCGTTTTTAAGTGAATATGCTAAAGTTGACGATGGCTTAGCCGATGAAATAATTGAAGCGTACAATTCACTTTCATAATTTATTGAGCTTTGTTTGAAACAAGAAGTTTCCAACGTTATTCGTTAACAATCAGTAATAATGTAGTAGTTCCGTTGAATTAACAATATTAAATTTCTGAACATAAAAAATACTCCCTTCAACATAGACACTTAACTTGTGTTATGTATGAAAGGAGTATTTTTGCGTTAATAACTTGTTTTATTTTCGAGCCACAGCCACCTATTCGATGGCTATTGGTCATTACTAAAACAAATTCATATTAACTGTTAGACTTGGTTACTTAGTAAGGAATATTTCCCTATGAAATAACTAGATGTTCACATTCTTGAATAAATTTTATTCTTCAGTTTGTTGGTCTTTCTTAGTGAATCTTCTAATTAAGAATGCCATACCTGCACCTAGAGCTAATTCAGCATATGGTAAATCGTCATTATGTGACATACCAGTATCTGGTAAAGTTTTAGCTTGTTGTTTAGGCTTATTAACTTTTCCTTGTTGAGCTGATTTTGTCTTAACTTTGTTTTCTTCAGGCTTAGTTACATTAAGCATATCTTGATTAGCACTATTGCTTCCATTTGAAACTGTAGCTGGAGATGCATTGGCACCGTCGTTTTGCGTAGCTTTATTGTTTGCAACTGAACCAACTGATTTTTGCGTATCATTAGTTTGCATATCTTTAGCTTTATTGTTTGCAACTGGGCCAACTGATGTTTGCGTATCATTAGTATCTGCTGTTGCCGTATCATCTTTTTGGCTAACATTAGTTGAAGTCATTTTATCTTTTGCTTCAGAAGATGCAGATGTTGATGGTTTATTCGAAACTTCAGTATCAGCTTTGCTTGGCGATTTATCTGCTTCGTTAGATGCAACGTTAGTTTCAGACTTAAGTTGTCCTGCATCAGTTTGATTTGTCGTACTTTCTTCTTTATCTTTTGATGTATTAGAAGGTACATTTGGTTCTGTTATGTCTGCTGAAGGCAATGTTTCAGTTGTTGATTCAACCATACTTTGATTTGTTGAATCTCTACCATCTTTTTCTGCCTTAGCTTTATTTTCAGATTTTGGTTGTGCAACCTTGCCATTAGTTGATTGAGATTCAGCACTATTATTTACTTCAGCATTTTGTTTTGAATCATTTACAGATGCATTATCTTTGCTATCAGCAGATGATGCTGCTTCTGTGCTCGCAGTTGTTGGAGCCGTTGCTGTTGATCCTGTTGGTGCATTCTCGTTTGTTGCTGTAGTTGTACTATTGTTATTTGTTGTGCTTTCTGCTGGCGTTGCATTATCAGTTTCTGTTACAGGTTTATCAGTTGTGCCGTTATTAGTTGATTCTACTTCTGGTTTACTAGTTACATCGTTATCCATTGTCGGACTGTTTGTTGATGCATCTACACTAGAATTGTTATTAGCTTGCGGTTTATCATTTGCATCATCAGTTGCTGATGTTGCTGTTGTTTCACCTGTTGCCGCATCACTATTATTTGGTGTTGTCGGAGAAGCGTCTGCTTTGCCATTATCTGTCGTCTCAGATACGTTAGGTTGTCCAGTATTTTCTGGTGTTGCATTAGCATTTGAATTTGCTGTTGCATCATTATTATCTATACCATTATTAGTATCATTAGCATCTGGATCATTCTGAGGCACAATCGCTTCAATTGCAGGTATCGTTACATTTTGTAATTCAGCAACTTCTGCATTTGTTTGTGTTTTATCTAATTTATCAGCAAATCTGTCAAAATATCTACCTAAATCCGTACGTGCAATTTCTTTCGCCGATGCATCTGCATCTGCATTTTTAATTATTTCTATTTGCTTGTTAACCACTTCTCTGATTGCTTCCAAAGCATTTTTCTTAACTTCAGGATTAATACGTTGTGCTTTAAGTTGTTCAAGCGCACTATTTTTGACAGTAGCGATTTCTGCATTTGTAGTTTGATCAGAAATATCTTCAGTTGCTTTTGATAAAATGTCTTCTAAAGCATTCGTAAACGCTTCTTTTTCTTCAGTTGTAGCATCAGCGTCGACATTTACACCTGCTTCAATCTGGTCTAGTGCAGTTTCTAATTCTTCGATAGCTTTTTGTTTTTCTGTTGAGTCGATTTGAATGTTATCAAATGCTTCAAGTCCTTGAGCTTTCGCTTTTTCAACTTCAGCAGTTGTTGTTGCATCAGTAATACCTTGTTTAGCTTGATCTGTAATTTGTTTAATCATTGCTAATGCTTCAGTTTTTTCTTCAGCAGTTAACTGGTCACTTTGATCAATAGATTCTTTCGTATCTTCTGCTTTAACTTCAATAGCTTGGTTCGCTTTAGGTTTAACAGTAGCATCTACTTGAATAGCATCAATTGCTGCTTTACCTTGTGTTAATGCATCATCAACGTCACCATTATCCACACCATTATTAATGCTTTCTAATGCAGTTTGAACATTTTGGTCAACTTGCTTAATTGCTTGTTGCTTTTCATCTTGTGTTGCATTAGTGTCAGCTGAAATATTATTTTTCTTCTGATCTGCATAAGCATATAAATCTGTTGTAGCTGATTCTTTTTTACCTGTTGGAATTGTGTAATCGTTAATATTATCTAAGTCATTATGAATTTGAACTTCAATGTCATCTTTAGAAGTAGCTTGATTAACATTTTGATCCGCAGTTTGTTTTAATTCAGCAAGTTTTTGTTTCGCTTCAGCAATTTCACTTGAAGTCGATGCGTTAGAGTTATCCGCTTCGTTTACTTTAGCATTATATGCATCTGCAATTTTAGCTAAAGCATCTTTTTTGTACTCACTAAATGTTTTAACTGCATTAATTTTAGCTTTTCCTTCTTTAACTGCATTATCAACATATTCATTTGTTGATGATTGATCGACATTTGTTTTCGCTTGATTTAACGCTGCATCAACTTCTTGTTTTGCATCGTTAATTTCTTGTTGTGACGCATTTGGTGTTTGTTCGATTTGTGTTTTTCTATCAGCTGCTGCTTGATCTAAAGCAGTTTTACCTGCTGGCTTCTTAACAGGATTTGCATGAAGTTGTTGAACTTTTTGTACCGCTGTGTCTTTAGCAGTAGTTACATCACCTGTTGTATTTGCTGTATTTATATTGTTTAAACCTTCTTCATATGTTGCTCTAACTGGTTCTATATCTTTTCCTTTTTCTTCATTTGTAGTCGTATTATCACTAAGAATTTCAGTTATTTTATTTTGCATTTCAGTTAGCAATTCCGCTCTAGCATTCGTTTTAACATCTGTTGATGCTTGAATTGGGTCAATTGCTTGAATTGCATTTTCTTTTGCAGTGTTTACATCATCGATTGACTGTGCATTTTCAATATTTTGATTACCTTGTGTTAATTGTGCGTCTACTTGTTGATTTGCTTGTTCTTTTTCTTCAGTAGTCGCATCTGCAGTTTGTGCAATAAGCGCTTTTTGTTCGTTTGCTTTTGTTGCTAATTCATCTTTCGCAACATCTTTAATTGTTGTATCCGCAGTAATACCTTGAATATCAGTAACTGCTTGATCTTTAATTTGCGTAACATCATTAGTCGTTTGTGCATTTAAGATATCTAGATACGCTTTTTCTTTAGCTTTTAAAACTAAATCTTTTGCTGCATTTTTCTCTTCAGTTGTAGCACCAGTTGTATTATCAATTGCTTGATTTTGAGTTGTCACAGCTTGATCAACATCATTTTTAGCATTTAATTTAACCGCTGTTGCTGGTTGCGTGCTTTGAATTGAATTCTTTCCAGCGTCTTTCGCCTGATCTACACCATTATCATCAGTTGCAGCTGTAATATTATTTTTCGCGTCTGTAACTGCTGTTGCTAATTGTTGAATAGCTGCTTCTTTTTCTTCAGTTGTAGCGTTCTGATCATTATTGATAACATTTGTTTGCGTTGCTTGTAATTGATCAATTTCATCTTTAGCCGCTTGTTTCTTCACAACTTTTGGTGTTACCGCATTAATCGCTGCTTCTGCATTTGCTTTAGCTTCATCAACTTGTGCGTTAGTAATTGCTGCTGAAATGGCTTGATTTGCTTTACCATTTTCAGTATTTGCTTCAGCATCAGCTGCTTGTTTTTCTTCATCTGTTGCATCTGGCGTAGCTTGAATCTCTTGCAATTTGTTATTTAAAATTGCTGTGATTTCATTACGTGCAGTTGCTTTTTTATTAACTGTTGGTGTTACTTGATCAATACTAGTTTCACCTGTCGTTTTCGCTTGGTCTACATCATTTTGACTATTAGCAGCTTCAATGTTGCTATTTGCTTGTGTCACAGCATTATCTACGTCCGCATTAGCCGCTGCAATTTCTTCTGCTGTAATGTCTTGCGTTTGAGCAATGGCTGTTTTACGTTCGTTCGCTTTCATAGCGATGGCTTGTTTCGCATCATCTTTCGTTGTTGTCGCTGGTTGAATTGCTTCAATTTTAGCAATTTCTGCATTTTTAGCCGCTTCAACTTCTGCATTTGAATGTGCACCATCAATTGCTGTATCAGCTGTTGTTTTTTCAGTTTGAACTTGTTGTTTAGCAGCTTCTTTTTCTTCTGTTGTTGAACCGTTATTAGCATTAATTGCTGTTTCTTGAGCTTGTACTTTATCTGCAATTGCTTGTTTTGCTGCTGGTTTAACATTTGCATCTGGCGTAATTGCAGCTATTGTAGCTTCATTTGTAGTTTTTGCATTATCTACATCTGCATTTGCTGCAGCATTATCTATATCAGCGTTTGCAGTAACTACTGCTTGATCAACTTTGTCTTTCGCTGCTTGTTGTTCTTCAGTAGTCGAATCATTCATTGCTTCAATTGCAGTTTTGCGTTCACTTGCTTTTTGAGCGATTTCCGCTTTAGCATCCGATTTCTTAGTTGTTGCCGCTTGTACTTGATTAATTGCAGCAATACCATTGTCTTTAGCTGTTGCAACTTCACTATTTGAATTTGCTGTATCAAGGTTTGTTCTTGCTTCTTGCTTTTTAGTATCTAATTCTGTATATGCAGCTTGTTTTTCTTCTGTAGTTGAAGCATTGCTATTTTGAATTTCTTGTTTACGTGTATTATATGCGTTTTCTACTTCTGTATCAGCTGCAGGTTTAACTTTTGCTTGTGTTTGAATTGCATTGATTTTATCTAATACTTTTGATTTTGTATCAGCAACTTCCTGTTTTGATTTAACAACTTGGATGTCATGTAAACCTTGCTTTTGAGCTGCTTCTACTGCTGCATCAGCTTCTGCTACTTCTTCATTTGTTGCATTTGAAACTGTAGCATTTTGAGCTTTTCTAGCTGTTGCAGCTTGTTTAACTTCATTATAGGCATCCATTTTTGTTTGCGTAGAGTCAGTAATATTTTCAATTTTTGAGATTTCTTCGTTTTTAACTCTTTCTAAATCTTGTGCAGTCATTGTCGTTTCAATTGCTTTAACACCAGAAACTTTAGCTGCATTAATACGTTCAATAGCTTCCGCTACTTCTTCATTTGTTGTATCAGGATTTAAAGGTGCTTGATCAATTTGTGCTTGAACAACTTCGTCAAATTCTTCAAGAGCTGCTGCTTTAGCTGTTGTAGCAGGTGTAGTTTGATTAATATCATTGATTGCTTTTGTTTTAATGGCTTCTACTTGTGCATTTGTTGTTGCTGCATCAATATCTTTAATTGCCTTTGTTTCAATTTTACCAATTTTATCATTTGCTACATCTTTTTCATCTTGTAATGATGCATTTGACTTTTTAATTTGTTGTTTACGAGTTGTAACTGCTTGGATAATATCTTGTTTCGCTTGAGGTTTAACTGTTGGTGTAATCACATCTTGTTCTAACACTGCGATACCATTATCTTTTTCAGTTGTGACACCTTGTGATGTTGTTTGTTTATTAATTTCTGCGATTGCATTATTTTTATCATTGTTAATTTTAGTCACAAGCGCTGCAACTTCATCTTGCGTAACTTTTTTACTTTGTTGTGCTGCTGTAACCTTTTCTTGAGCTTTAGCATCTAATTCAGCAATTGCTGCTTGATTATCAATTAATGCAGCTTGTAATTTAGTTACTAAACCATCAATATCCGTTTGAGATGCACGATTTGCAGTTTCAACATGATTCGCATCTTCATTTAAAATAGTATCTGCTTGTTGTTTAAGTTTATTGTATTCTGCAATTGATGCTGTTGTGTAATGACTATTATCAACTTGTGAGTTTACTTGTTGTTGCAACGCATCTTTGTTCATTTCAACCGCTACTGAAAATGGATCTGCAGTTAGTGTAACTTCTGGTTGCGCATTATTAATTACAACATCTGAAGCAGTACGATATGTTAATTTTTCATTAAAATCAATATTTTTAGGTGTATCGATATTCGCAACATTAACTTTATATGATAATTTTAAAGATTTATCTGGGAATAAAACTTCTTTAGTGTGTGTACCACGTGCCGTTGTCACACCTTGGCTTGTAAATGTAACTTTATTTGCATTTTGATCATAATTAACAGTCATATTTTTCAATACTGTACTGTCTTCATTACCATTAGGGAATGTTGTAGTTAATGAATCATTAACGTAAGTTACACCTTGTGGTAATGTTACTTCATATTTAAATTGATCTGATTTTAATGAAGCACCAAAATTACCATTGTTACCGATTTCAGTATTAATAGTATATTCTTTATTGTTAGTTGCTTTCGGTGCTAAATCTCTATTTTTGACATATAAATGTGATCCTGAGAATAGACCTACATTATCAATGAATGAATAGTATTTATAACCATCTTTATTTGTTGTAATTCTTGAAGCATCAGCAACTGCTGTATTGTCAGGAATAAATTGTAAATCTAAACGATCAGCATCAGTTGGTACTTTAAATAAATGTGCAGTACCAGTCTTAGCAACATTTACAGTTGCTAATTCAGTATTTTTCTTAGCATCTTTAATAACTAAATTTGTTGCACCTTGCTTACTATTCGTTTGCATAGTAGTAAAGTTAATAATTAATTCTGAATCTGGTTTTACATTTACAGTTTTTGAAATACCGTTAAAGTTACCATGATCTGTAGAATCATTTGCATTCACACGACCTAATGCAGCTACATTTCCCCTAGCTTGATAGTTCTGAGGGTTATTCTTATCAAACATATCGCTTCGTCTTAATTCTGAGTTAACGAAACCAATCTTACCGTTGTTAATTAATGAATAACCATTTACTTTATCTGTAACAGTTACAGTTGGATCCTGTCTATTCTCATCTGTTGATATGGCAGGATCATCAAACGTTAATGTTGTATTAATACTGCCTTCACCAGTATTGCTAGCATTTGGATCTTGAGTTTGTGCGTTTGCTGCTACAGGTGCTGCTGGTTGCGCTGCTGCTGGAGCATTCGCTGGCTGTGTTTGATTTGCCGGTGTTGCTTGGTTATTTCCTTGTCCTGCTTGGTTTGCCGGTGCTGCTTGATTTCCAGGTTGTGCTTGTGCAGCGTTATTTGGATCAGCTTGATTACCTTGTCCAGCTGGTTGTGCTGTACCTGCTGCCGGTTGTGCTGCGCCTCCTGCTGGTTGTGCTGTGCCTCCTGCTGGATTAGCCTGTCCACCTTGGTTTGCTGGTTGTGCTGCTGGTTGTCCTTGGTTCGCAGGTGCAGCTGGTTGTGCTGCAGGATTAGCTTGAGCACCAGCATTTGCGTTAGGCTGTGCATTGGCATCAGCTGGTTGTGCTGGTTGATTTTGTGCAGGCTGATTTTGCTCTGCTGCAGACGCTGTTGTCGGGTTAATAGATATAAATGTAACAGTGGCAATTAAAGCTGAAAAAATACCGACATTAAATTTTCTGATACTAAATTTTTGTTGTCTGAATAAATTCATTAAGTCATCCTCCTGGTTGATTATTCTCGCTGTTAAATGATTTCACTTAATCAACTGTTAAGATAAGTAGTAGCATCTGCGTTAAAAACACAAAGCAACTCTATCTAATTAAAATTAATTTTATCATCATTATATATTGAGTACCAGTGTATTTTATATTACATATTTATTACTTTGTTTTTATTTTGTTTATATCATTTTACGTTTGTACTATAAATTATTTCTAGAAACACAAAAAACCGATGCATACGCATCGGCTTATTTGTAATACAGTATTTATGGTATTTATTTATCTAATCCCATTTTATCTTGAACCACATCAGCTATTTGTTGTGCAAATCTTTCAGCATCTTCATCAGTTGCTGCTTCAACCATGACACGAACTAATGGTTCTGTTCCAGAAGGTCTTACTAAAATTCGACCTTCTCCATTCATTTCTACTTCTACTTTAGTCATAACTTCTTTAACGTCAACATTTTCTTCAACACGATATTTATCTGTTACGCGTACGTTAATTAATGATTGTGGATATTTTTTCATTTGTCCAGCTAATTCACTTAGTGATTTACCAGTCATTTTTATTACAGAAGCTAATTGAATACCAGTTAATAAACCATCACCAGTTGTATTGTAATCCATCATAACGATATGCCCAGATTGTTCTCCACCTAAGTTATAATTACCGCGACGCATTTCTTCTACTACATATCTGTCGCCAACTTTAGTTTTATTAGATTTAATTCCTTCTTGTTCAAGCGCTTTGTAAAAACCTAAATTACTCATAACAGTAGAAACAATCATGTCATTATTCAATTCTTGATTTTTATGCATTTCTTGACCAATAATAAACATAATTTGGTCACCGTCAACGATTTGACCATTCTCATCTACTGCTATGATTCTGTCTCCATCGCCGTCAAATGCTAACCCAAAATCACTTTCAGTTTCAACAACTTTTTCTGCTAATTTTTCAGGATGTGTAGAGCCACATTTCTCATTGATATTATATCCATCAGGACTACATCCAATTGTTTCAGTATCTGCTTCTAAATCACCAAATAAGAATGGCGCTAGTGATGATGTTGAACCATTTGCACCATCTAAAACAATTTTCAAACCTTCAAAGTTAACATCTACTGTTGATTTTAAATAACTCAAATATTTTTGTGCCCCTTCAAAGTAATCTGAATAATGTACAATATCATTACCAACTGGTCTTGGTAATTCTGGGTTTTCTTGATCCAATAATGCTTCAATTTCATTTTCTTGTTCATCTGATAGTTTAAAACCATCTGATCCAAAGAATTTAATACCATTATCTGCAACTGGATTATGAGAGGCTGATATCATTAC
>OFLS01000248.1_pt1 | contig 22985 bp, 23 predicted proteins | sample 1540891 | NCBI WGS metagenome assembly OFLS01 (sample SAMEA4413038, study PRJEB24355) | metagenome | biome: human; feature: gut; material: faeces | place: United Kingdom | collected 2010
GCTTTTTACTAAAAGAGATGAATACTTGTCATCAATTGACCAAATGATTTTATCATCACAAGTAAATGATAAAAAGAAACCATTCACAAGTGCAACTACACAACCACCACAACCTAAGAAAATCAAAAACTTAAGCAGACAATCATTGTTTCCAACAAAACAAATTAATTCTGTAGAAGAAATCAAAGACTATTTGGACAGAGTAAAATACTCCATGGTTGAACAACTCAAAGATTGTGATGGATTTAAGATAAATTAAGGAGATATCAATGGACAAGAATGCAATCAGAAAGTTTGCTACATTCGCAAGAAGTGAACTAATACAAAAAGTATCACAGAAAGCATTGGAATTTGGAATATCTGAAGAAAACACATCATTTACTGACAAGAAAGTATTCACAGATGAACCATTGACAAATACTGAGAAGACACAGCTTCAAGCACTCATCAAAAAAATTGAAGAACAAGGCTACAATCAAGTAATTGAAGAAGTAGCATACACTTGGTTTAATAGATTCATAGCTTTAAGATTCATGGAAGTTAATGGATATCTTCCAAGTCATATCAGAGTATTCACAGATGAATGTGACAATCTTAATCCTGAAATATTACAAGAAGCCATCAATCTTCAATTTGAAAATATGGATTTTGAAAAAGTATACGAATTAAAAGAAAAAAGTAGTGATGAAGAGCTATTCAAGTATTTACTAATATTGCAATGTAATGACCTTAACCAATACTTGCCAGAAATGTTCCAGAAAATAAATGATTACACCGAACTATTGTTGCCAGATAATCTTCTAAGAAAAGACAGCATCATCGATAAAATGATTACAGAAATACCGAATGAAGATTGGACCGAACAAGTTGAGATAATTGGATGGTTATATCAGTATTATAATGAAGAGCTTAAAGATAAAGTTTTCTCTGATTTAAAGAAAAATAAAAAAATTACTAAAGAAAAAATACCAGCAGCAACTCAGTTGTTTACTCCGGACTGGATTGTAAGATACATGGTAGATAACTCTTTGGGAAGGTTATGGCTTGAAGGTCATCCAAGTTCAGAATTAAAAAGCAAATTGGAGTATTTTATTGAAGAGTCTGACCAAGAAGATGATGTCAAAAATCAGTTAAATAAAATTAGAGCAGAATATTCAAAACTCATACCACAAGAAATAAAATGCATAGAAAAAACTGTAGCATAAATGATACAATTTAATAACATAGAATATGGCTGTTTCAAGCCTTTTAGCTGTATATAATTAGTATGGACAATAAAAAAAAGGTCTTTTTTTATTGCTCATTTTCCTAAATTCCTATCTATGCACACCCATAGAAAAATAAATGTTTATACTTTTTAATTTTTTTAGTTAATAGGGTGCCAAAACAAATGAATTCATGTTATCTAAATATCTTAGATAGTGTATAATTAATATACATCTAATTGTAATATAGTAAGAATTAAAGGCATAAGTTAATTGACAAATGTTTTATATGCAAATTGAATTGATTCAATAGAAAAACTATACTTGGTATCGTTGAAAAATTAGAAAAAGATTTATTTCAAATTAAATATTAGGAGAACAGATGGAAAAAAAGAAACATACATATATAGATATAAAATATGATAATTTGGCAAGTTTGATTTTTTCTTCACCTTCAGATGATAAGAAAGACTATTCATTTAAAAATGTATTAGATGATTTCAATAAAGCTTCAGTGGTTCGAATAGCTTCATTTAATATTTCAGAAAAAAATTATGACTATTTATTAAAAGAACTTTATAATCTACCAGAAGATGTTAAATTGAAGATTGTAATTGGTCTTCCTGGGAACTATAATCCAAATCGAGCAACTGAAAAAGCCCAATCATATCTTAAGGTTTTAAATAAAGAGAATTTTAAATCCCAAGTTGATATTTCTATCAATGTGAAGAATCATACAAAAATTATATCTACAGAAAATATATGCTATATAGGATCCCAAAATTTCAGCTATGGTAGTACCAATAATCATGAAGCTGGAATAATATTAAGAGATAAAAAAATTATAAGCGATGTCTTTCAAGAATTTGATAAAATATTTGATTCCGGAATAAAATATGAGTTGCCTAATTCATATGTATTAATCAACTACATTCAATTAATAAATGATATAAAGAGTGACTTATATTATTTTGATGAAGAATTAGAAGAAGATATAATATATTTAAATTCTGAAGACTTACTTGATATGAATAAGAAATCAATTAAAAAACAAGAAAAATTAAAGAAAGATACTGAATCATTTTTAAGTTTAATAGATAGTTATAAACTTCCAAACTGGCATAAAAATGATAAGAAAGAGTTTGAAAATTTAGTTAACATGATAAGTATTAAAGAACTAATTGAATTATCGGATGATGAATATGTTGATCCAGATGAGGACTATGGTATACAAACGTATGATAGTGTTTCTGCTTCACAAAAACTTAGAGACGATGACATAGAAGATTACAGAATGTCTGACTATATTTGTGGTTTGCAATCTTTAGATAATAAGGAAGCTTTAAAAAAAATTAATGATATAGAAAGCAAGGTGAACTCAATAGTATCGTCTGCAAATAATTATATTGATTCTATTTTAGTAGATAAAATTGTGGGAGAATAGGTTTATATTATATTCAGAAAGATGTGTACACAACTATTTTGTGAATTTATATACAATATCTTACTAACTTATTTAAAATTTAAAGTTGAAAAAAGGCAAAAATACTAACTAGTATTTTTGCCTTTTTTGATTAAAATATACCTTTTTCGTATTTGAATTCATAACTTCCATCTTCATTAACTACCATCTTATCAAGCATTAAATTCCAAAGAATAGGATCAAATTGGTCTAGTGGATTAAGATTATCTAATTTTTCAATAAAGAAGTCATATTTGAGTTTTCTAGATTTTTTATCTTGAATTTGAATAGAGATATTTTCATATTTTTCTTTTTCATCATTAAATTCATTTACTAATTTTTCATATTTCTTAGCATACTCTATTTGGTCAGAACTCACTTTTGAATTTTCATCTATCAGTTTTTCTATTTTTTCTTTTGAAACATTCATCTTTTCTACAGAATTCTCAAGTGCTTTATTAAGTTCAGTTGTATCAAAGATATCTTCTAGTAGTTTTAAGTCATCAAGAATATGCCCTTTATTAGCTATAAGTTCATTAACCGATTTTAGAAAAGCCCTTTTTATTTCTTCCTCATAGAGGTGTGGAGTTTTGCACGGATTTCCTTTTTTGCTATATTTTTTATTGCATCTCCAGATAGTTCTTTTATATTTACTATTTGAATGCCATGTCTTTGCACCGTAGAATGAACCACAGCATCCACATACAATTTTAGATGAGAAGATGTCGTTATTATATTTTGGTTTATTTTCAATGAGATTTTGCACAAAATCCCAAACCTTAGGCTCTATAATGGCCTCATGATTCTTTTCTACATAGTATTGGGGTATTTCACCTTCATTAATTTTCGTTTCTTTTGTGAGAAAATTTACAGTAAAAGACTTTTGAAGTAGTGCGTCGCCTTTATATTTCTCATTTGTAAGAATGTTCTTTACAGGACCTGCTGACCATTTATTTTTACCTTGGATGGTAGGGATTCCTTCTTCTGTCAACATTTTAGCTATTCTGTATGGGGTATTTCCTTCGAGAAAATATCTATAGATTTTCTTTACTATTCTAGCTTGCTCTTTATTTACAACAAGATTGCCATCTGGACCCCTGTCATAGCCTAAGAAGTTACCAAAGGGAATACTAACCTTGCCATCAGAAAATCTTTTTCTGTGTCCCCAAGTTACATTTTCTGAAATGGATCTTGATTCTTCCTGTGCAAGGGAGGACATTATTGTTATTAATAACTCGCCCTTAGAGTCGAATGTCCATATATTTTCTTTTTCAAAGTATACTTCAACTCCTGAATCTTTAAGTTCACGAACAGTTGTTAAAGAATCGACAGTATTTCTAGCAAATCTTGATACAGATTTAGTGATAATTAAATCTATCTTCCCATCTAAGGCATCTTTAACCATAGAGTTGAACCCTTCTCTGTGCTTTCTATTGGTTCCAGAAATGCCCTCATCTGTATAGATGCCAACAAAAATCCAGTCTGCTCTATTAGAAATATAGTTAGTATAATAATCAACTTGAGCCTCATAAGAAGTAAACTGTTCGTCAGAATCGGTTGAAACTCTAGCATATCCAGCTACTCGTCTTTTTGATACTTGTATCTTTGATTTTGATGAATATTTAGTCTTTGTTGCTGGTATAGTCGTTACTTTTTTCTTCACGTTTTTCTCGCCACCTTTCTTTATTTGATTTGCTTATTTTTCTTCTTGTTTCTTTTGAGTGTTTAGGCTTTGGCCTTATTGGATTTTCGTATTTAACTTTTGTTATTTTGCCGTTTTTATAATGAAAGACAATAGTGTTATCTTCTATACTGACATGGGTTAATTTCTCAATCATAATATTGCTGTCAAACTCTTTAAGACCAAGTTCTTTACTAATTAATTCCTCTAAAACTGATAAGTGAATAGTTGAGTTTTTACATATCTTACTTGGGCTAGAACACAGGTAGTATACCTTCTTATCTCCATTGGCATATTTTTGTTTTTGTCTAATATAACTTTTTCCACATTTTTCACATTTAACAAAGCTGGTGAAATTATTGTATCGTTTATTCTTTCTATTAACTTCCGGACTACTTCTTGTTTTAGAATATTGTTTTCTAGCGTCTTTAGTCCAACGATCTTTTTTAGCAGTTGATTTCCATTTTACTTTTTTCTTACTACCATCTATAAGTATAAATTCAAGAACCCCTGGCTCTAATACATTAATATCTGTAATGTTTTCGTAGAATATTTCTTCTGAAAAGTTTTCAATTCCTAAGACTTCACAGCATTTATTTTTGAGGATATACTCCGGAATTGATGGACTTATACAACCTTTTCTATCAGCATCTTTTTGTCCAGCACACATCCAAACCACATATTTTTCTTTGCTGCCATCTTTTTTGTTTCTTTGATTTCTTTGAAAGTTCCTGCCACACGAGCAGTGAATGTTACTAGTAAAGCAAGTAATATTTAAGGACATATTTGCTCGAGCTCCAAGTTGTCTACGTCTTGCAATTTCTTTTTGAACTTTTTCATAAACTTCTAGTTCTATTATCTTGGGATGAGTATCTTCACTCCAATACATAGGAAGTTCTCCTTCGTTTTTCATTTCCTTCTTGCTAATAAAGTCAGTATATGTTTTTTGAAGGAGCGAATTTCCTGTGTATTTTTCTTGCCTTAAAATAGCCCTTATACTTGATGCAGTTATAGGCTTACCTGTAAGTCCTTTTCTCCCTTTTTCTTGAAGTTCTTTTTCTGTTGTCTCAGCTGATTTTCCTGCAAGGAAATTTGCAAAACAGTATTTAATAACTTCAGCCTCTTCGGGGACTAAATTGAATTTTTCTCCATCCCATCTGTATCCATAGAGTACATAAGAGTTAACTCTCCCTTCTTGAAACTTTTTTCTAATACCCCATTTCACGTTATTAGAAATTGACCTTGCCTCTTCTTGAGCAAAGGATGCAAGGATTGAAAGCATAAGTTCACCATCTCCAGAGAAGGTCTTTATATTCTCTTTTTCAAAATGAACCTCAACACCTATATCTTTTAGATTCCTTACAGTTTCGAGTAGATCTAATGTGTTTCTTCCAAATCTCGATATTGATTTAGTTAGGATTAAGTCTATTTTCCCTTCTTCACAAGCATTAAGCATTTCTTGAAATCCTTGACGATTTTCACTTGCTCCAGAAACACCAAGGTCTGAAAAAACTCCAGCAAATTTCCAATCTCTATTATTTGTTATTAATTTATTATAATAACTTACTTGTTGCGAAAGTGAATTTAGAGTTCTACCCTTTGCAACAGAAACTCTGGCGTAAGCTGCTACTCTTTTCTTCTTTTTAAGTTCAGGTAGCTTGGCCTCAATCTTTTGTATTCTTTTCATAAGAGTTCCTCCCTTCATTACTATATATCAATACTATTGGCCTATAAGTCAAGTAAATTAGAGGATAAAGGGAACTATTTTGGCCTTATATTTCTCGATAAGTTTATGTGTAATTTCTTTAAATTCTTTGTTAGTAATTATGCTTTTATTTTTCAATTTTAAGAAAAATAGGTAAGAGGTATAGAATTCGAATTCATTATTCATGCCCAAACCTATCCTTGATGTAACATTCATGAGAGCAGTATTTCCTATTCTTATTTCCATAAGCATTAAAAGGTTTATGACAATATGAACAAGTAAAATGATAGTATGCCTTACGATTCACCTTATCTAGGTTATTATTCCACCAATCTTGCCTGCACTTAGAAGAACAGAACTTTTTACCCTCATCAATTTCAATTCCGCAGTTTATACATATTTGTTTTTTATTTTCTGGAGTACCAGTTAAACCATTTCGTCTACAAAAACTTTTCACGGTATTAATTGATATTTTTAATGCGTCTGCAATTTCTTTATAGCTATATCCAGCTTGTCTTAGTCTAGTAATCATAAATTATCCCTCCTACTAGCCCTAGGACAAAAAGCGGTAGTTTGATTAGATGTAACAAAGTATTTTTAAGAAAACAAATATAAATAAGTATAATTTAATATTAATAAATATAACTATATAGTTGAAAAACGGGGATTAATATGATAAAATATACAAGGCGGATATTGGTATTTAATTGGAGTTGAATATGAGTAAATTTGTAAATGAAGGGTATATCGGTTTAGATGAAGCTGCTGAATATTTAGATATTAAACCTGTGACTTTAAGAAAATGGATAAAAACTAAGTCTACCTTACCAGTACATAAAATTGGTAGACTATGGAAATTTAAAAAAATAGAATTAGACGAGTGGGTAAAGAGTGGGAAGAGCTCTGAATTGTAGAGGTAATAAAAAATGTTAAATATAGATTTGTATAATGAAAATTGCATAAAGGTAATGGATAGATTAGATTCTGAAAGCGTAGATCTAATTTTGACTGATCCACCATATAATTTAGGTAATTTCATGAAAAATCGTGATACAAATTTGGGAAAAATGAGAGAAAATTTTTTTGCAGATGCTGGATGGGATAATTTAGAATTATCTGAATGGATAAAATCGATGGATGATTTTTTTGATAAAGCATCTAAAGTTATAAAAATTGGTGGTTCAGTAATTATGTTCATGTCAATACTTAAAGTAGAGACTATGATAAAAATTGCAGAAAATCATGGTTTTTACTATAAAACTACTGGGATATGGCATAAAACTAATCCTATGCCTAGAAATATGAATCTACATTTTGTTAACTCAACAGAAGCGTGGATATATTTCATATACAAAAAGAGAACAGGAACATTTAACAATGATGGTGCAATGTATCATGATTTTATAGAAACATCAGTAACCTCTAACGGAGAAAGAAAATATGGAAAGCATCCAACTCAGAAACCTGAAACACTCATGATTCATTTTATTGACTTGTTATCCAATCCAGGAGAAGTAGTATTAGATCCATTTATGGGTAGCGGAACAACAGGAGTTGCAGCAAAGAAACTTAGTAGAAATTTTATTGGAATAGAAATAGACAATTCATATTTCAAAATGGCTAAAGCAAGAATAAATGAGGATGAATTATAGTGAGACCTAAAGTAATTGATTTATTTTCTGGTGTAGGCGGATTATCATTAGGATTTGAAATGGCGGGCTTTGATGTTATTTTGGCAAATGAGTACGATACATCTATTGCTAACTCATATTCAAAGAATCATCCAGGAACTAGAATGATAATTGGTGATATAACTAAACTTGATTTAAAAGAAATCTTTTATCCTTATAAAAATAAAATAGATGTAATAATTGGTGGACCGCCATGCCAAGGATTTTCTCAAAAAGGAAAAAGAAAAACTATATATGATGAAAGAAATTATTTGTTTCAATATTTTGTCAAAACGGTTTTTACGGTAAAGCCAAGGTATTTTTTAATGGAAAATGTACCAAACTTGCTAACTGCAGAAAATGGATTCTTTATCAAAGAGATAGAAGAATTATTTTTAGATATAGGATACAAAATAAATTATAAAGTGTTAAATGCTTCTGACTATGGGGTTCCTCAAAACAGAAGAAGAGCAATCATAATTGGAAAACTTGGTTCTATCCCTCCTAGATTTCCAGATATAATAGAAGAAAGAGTTAATGTTTGGGATGCTATAAGTGATTTAAACTATTTAAATTCTGGTGAAGGAGAAGAAGTATCGGAATATTTGTTAGAACCAAGAAGTAATTATCAAAGGATGTTAAGAGATGGGAGTGGTAACTTATATAACCATAAGTCTACTAAACACTCTGAGGTAGTATTACAAAGATTATCATTAATTCCCTCTAATGGAAATAGGGATGCATTGCCAAAACAACACTTAACAAAATCTATATATAGTGGAACATGGTCTAGGATGAAAGTTAACGAACCTTCCGTTACTATTACAACTAGATTTGATACACCTTCTTCAGGTCAATTTACTCATCCATATTTAAATCGTGCAGTTACAGTTCGTGAAGCTGCTAGAATACAGTCTTTTCCGGACAAGTTTATTTTTTATGGAAACAAATCATCGCAGATGAAACAAGTTGGTAACGCAGTTCCTCCATTAATGGCAGAAAAAATAGCAAAAGCAATAATGGAAGATATAAAGGAGGTTAAAAATGATTAGGCCAGAAAATCTTGAGATTTATGATGATGTAGATTTGAAATTGGGGATTAAGTCATCATTACCTGATGTTAAGTCTTCTATAGCATTATTAATATTATTATGGGAATCTAATAAAAAACCTTACACCTTGATATATTCAGAACAGAAAGATGATAAAATTGAAATATCTGAGGATTTAAAAAATAATATTTTAGACTATTTGGATAAGTATATAAATGATGAAAAATTTAACTCAGAAAAGTTATTTGATTTAATAAATTCAAATAGATTATATACATCTCAATTAGAGTCTTTAATAGTTGCGTTTGAATTGGTGTGGAAATTAGGAATAGTAAGATTCGAAGATGACACTAAAGCATCTAGTTCTGAAAGAACTGGACTAAAGAGATATCCAAAAAAAATAAATTATTCTTTAAACCTTGATGTAATTCATGGTGTTATATCAGGGAATCAAAATGAATATATTAAGATACTACTTTCTTGGATAGGAATAGATATTAATTATGATAAAGATTATGAACTAATATTGTTAGAAGTTTTACAAGCTTTATCTGAAGGTTCTATTTATAAATTAGATAATTCAGGTGAAGGCGTGATATTTAATCAAAATAGCATATATACAAAATTAATAGAAGGTAATGATGAAGTTGATATAAGTGGTGACAAAGAATCCAAGGGATCCCTAAGAATATTAAAAAGTGCTCTAAGTGATAATATGAATCCTTACCTGGAATATAAATCAGGTTTGGTGTCATTAAATCCTATGCACTCAGATGGACTAAATGAATATCAAAAAAGAGTGGAAACTTTCTTGAGACTATCAAGTGTAGATTTATCCCAATACAGTAACCACTTAGATTCAAAGTCTAATAAAGTACTTATAGATGAAGAAGCGAGAGTAAAGGGTGGAGCAAATATTCTTCTTTATGGTGTACCAGGCTCAGGCAAGAGTTATACAATCAGTAAAGAGTATTGTGACGATGAATCAAAAATAGAAAGAATAGTTTTTCATCCAGACTATATGAATACTGATTTTATTGGGCAAATTCTTCCGACAATTAAGGAAGATAAAACCATCACATATGAATTTACTCCAGGGCCTTTTACAAGAATTATGAAGAAAGCTTATGAAGACCCAGAAAATGAATATTATTTAATTATTGAGGAAATAAATCGTGGTAATGCTCCTGCGATATTTGGAGATATTTTTCAGTTGCTCGATAGAAAAACTGATGGCTCTAGTTCTTACTCAATTAAGAATTATAATGTAGCGGATATTGTATATGGAAATGATGATGTTCCTATATCTATTCCATCAAATTTATCTATTATCGCCACAATGAATACAGCAGACCAGAATGTTTTTACCTTAGATACTGCTTTTCAGCGAAGATGGATAATGAGATTGATTAAAAATGATGTATCCAAGGCCGAGCATGCTGACAAAGAAATTTTAGATACAGGTGTAACTTGGGGAGAGTTTAATACTACGATTAATGAATTTATTTTAGCAAGTAACTCATCTACCATGTCATCTGAAGATAAAAGACTTGGAGCTTACTTTATAACGGAAGATATTTTAGATTCGGACAACAAATCAATATTTGCAGAAAAAGTTATAAAATACCTTTGGGACGATGCTTTTAAATTTGCTAGAAATAAATTATTTGATTCAAATTATCGTAGCTTAGAAAAGGTAATTGACGATTTTAGTAATACTAACGGTTTCAATCGATTTGATATTTTTACTGCAGAAGTTAAAGGACAACTAAGAAATAACTCGAATTTTGAAAGAACGGAAATAACTGATGAAAGTTCTGAAGAGTTAGCTAAGGAGTAATAAAATGAGTGGATTTCAAGATGTTAATTCAGACATGCCTTTGACTCAATATTGTAGAAATGCTACTAACAGAGAAGGGGATACTTTTGTAGGAATTAAATCTGAAAATATTGATGGGAAACATAATTTATCCATTCATTTCCCTTTAGGGTATAAAATATCAGATACGGAAGACGTAGTAAGGGATGAGATTTTAGAACTTGTGACAGTACTACAAGAATACAATGATGAAAGATCTAGAATTTCTAAAATCTCTCCAGACCAAGTGTTGAAAACAGTAAGATTTCCAGTTCAGGCTTATATGACTGTAATTATGGAATATTTGAATAATGGATATTACCAAATTAAAGAGGAGCAGTTTGCTAGGGGTACAGCCGGTCAAGTACACTGGCCTAGAACAGTATTATTAGAAACAAAAAATGCCATACCAACAGAGAATGGAATTGTCTACCCTAAGTTTAGAGTCAAACAGCATAACGAAACAGATAAGGATTTGATAACTGAAATAAATAAATTTTGTGTGTATCAAAGTTATGTAAGATTAGGATGGATATATAAATTACCTTTACCGCAAAAACCTAGACCTGTAGATAATATAGAACTCTATAGGGAATTTCTTAATGAAAAAAAACTAAGGACTAATGTAGATAAGGATAAGCGACTATTCCAGTCAATGCTTGATATTTTAAATTTTGAAAACACAACAGATGATCCTGAACAGTTTTATTTTGGTACGAATAATTTTGAATATATATGGGAGAGGTTAATTCAAGCAACTTATGGAAATGTGGAAAAAGATTATTATTTTCCTAGAACTAAATGGCTATTAAATATTGGTAGAGAAAGAGAAAATGCAGCGTTGGAACCCGACACGGTTATGAAGGATGATAAAGATATATATATTTTAGATGCTAAATATTATAAATATGGGGTTACAAGATTACCTTTTGATTTACCTAATTCTAGTTCTATAAATAAGCAAATCTCATATGGAGAGTATGTAACTTATAATGAAAAATTTGCTGAAGAGAGAAAAAATGGAATGGAAGTGTACAATGCTTTTTTAATGCCTTATGATTCAAAATATGAGATATACAATTTTAAAAAACAGGTAGATAATTATTATTCCATAGGTGAAGCTATTTCAGAATGGAAAGATGGTAAAGAAAAATATCAAAGAGTTCAAGGGATACTGGTTGATATTAAATGGCTTATAAAAAACAGTATTAGACCTAGTGGTATTGAGATTTTAAAGTTATCTGAGGCCATAAAAAATAGTATTGAGGAAAACAAAAAAAGAAGTAAGTAGATGCAGTTGCAGAGGCTTACTTCTTTTTTTGTGCCTGTTTTCTTTGATATTTTCTCTGAGAAACAGAGTTGGTGCACAGTATTGAGCAATATTTTTTTATAGAGTTAGTTTTGGAAACTTGAAAATATTGACCGCAGCTAACATTAGCACATTGCCTGAGTCCCTCTTCCTTATTATTCATATAAAATAAAGAAAAATATAGCGCAGAGTATAAAGAAGGTAATTGCCAATCTGGCATCATATCATAAACATTAAAAGTTGGTGTTACATTAGAAAGGTTACTTTTAAATTCATCTTCTAAAATAAGTTTTGATATTTTTATTAGAGCTTTTAATAGTTTACTATCTTTTTTAAACTCAGTATATAATTCATCAGGAAAAGTCCCATATAGAGATATATCACTTTTTGAAAACATGCAATATTCACTTGTAAAGTGGAATAAAAAGTCGATTACTAGATGATACTTAGAATTTTTTACTAATTGTTTTTTGTTTTTATAAACTCTACATAAATTAATAAACCACTGAGGGAAGTTACCATTTAATAAATGATTAAACTCCTCAACATCTATTTCGTTAACACCACTACTCAATAGCGAATCTTCGATCTCGAAATATTCTATAATTTGACCATTTACTGTTTTTTGCTTTTTATTATAGCTAGTTTCATTTTGAAAACTAGAATTTTCTACTATTTCTATAATTCTGTTTTTTCTGATAGTAAAAATTTCTTTAGCATCTATTTCTAATTTGGATTCATTTTTAAAAAGAAGATAAAAAACGGCGTCTAGCAGTTCCTGAACATTTTTGTCTTTATAGTAGAGATAGCTATCTAGCTGATTATTTAATAAAAAGACAAAAGCTAATAAATTATTTTTCAAGTCCTCAATTTTATCAATAGATAATCTATTAAAATTTGTATTTGTCAAATGAAATAAAAAACCATATTTTTCAAAGAATGATTTATAAGAATGTAAATCGTTCTTTTTAATGCCTAAAAATTCACCTAAAATATTATTTTTAGCCTTATTATCTAAATTGGAAATTTTTAAACCTTCTCCATAAAAATAAGCCATGGGAATAGTTTTGCTATCAACTTTTTTTATAGCTAAATTCTCAATTAAACTATTTGTTCTGTTATCAGCTACTTTTTCTATTTCACAAATACATTTATTGTTATCAAATGTAAAGTGTGTCAAAAATTCTCTAGACACTTTTCACCACCTAATAATTAAAAAATAGATTTTTATTACTCATTAAAGTTATTATACCATATTAAAAACTTATATTTCAAGTTATTAAATTATTATAAGATGATTAATTTTATATATTCTAATTATATTAAGAAATGTAGGAAAATATAAGTGTACCAATGGTACTAAAAATATATATCTCAAAAAGTATTAGTGCGCACAAATACGGAGATGCAAAAAGAATAGAAATTAGTGGATAAAGACTAATTTTTCTTTCGATGCAGCTACCGTTATTTGTCGTGTGCAAAATCAAAACTTTAGCTTATGGAATGCCTCTTTTTGCATCTCAAACGAGATGACAGAAGGAGGCTTTTTATATGGAAAAGCGAATGTTGGAAACACTTATGACAAAAGAGGCAGTTAAAGACTTTGGTTTAGATGTAAATGACTTAATAAAAGTTAGAAGGAAAGACGGGACTTTTTATGTGTACAAAGAGGAAGTTAACGAAGAAACATATAAGGAATTTATGAAACTAGAATGGAACTATAGTAAAAAAAGGCAAAGAGACTTTGACTATCTAAATAGAAATGAGATTACTCTATTATCGTTAGATAGATGTAAAGAAAATGAAGGTTTTGAAGTAATAGATGATGAGAATATTGAAGAACTAGCTGAAACTCACTTAATGTTAGAAGTTTTGGAGGAAGAAATAAATAAACTATCGGAGATTGACAGGAAATTAATGAATTTAGTTTTTCATACAGATTTAACGCAGAGACAATTAGCTGAGATTTTAGGAATGTCTCAAGGAGCTATAAATGGAAGAATTAAAAAAAATAAAGAAAAATTACAGAAAAAACTAATCAAGTAGCTCCATTTTGTCCTAGGGCTAGTGAAGGGGTTAAGAACTAAATCTTGTATTTGGTTCTTACCTCTAGCATCTAAGAGAGGAGGTACTTTTCATGGAAAAGAAAGAAGAAATGGCGACAAGCTTGTATGCCATATCAATTGTAGCAAGGAAACTAGCAAGACAGTTATTAAAAGAAATGGAGGATAAGAAAGATGTCGAGAATAAAGCTACTAATGGAAATCAAAGAAGATGCAGAGAATCTTGCATCTAGTATAGGTGTCCTTCTAACAGCACTAGAAAGTGACGAGGAACTACCTAAAGAAGAAAAGGTAAAACAAGAAGAAAAAACCTATGAGATTGAAGATGTAAGAAAGATACTAGCTGATAAATCAAGATTAGGTCACACAGCTAAGATAAGAGAACTCTTAGTAAAGTATGGGGCTAAAAAGTTATCTGAGATTGAACCAAGTAACTATAAAGACTTAGTAGCAGATGTGGAGAAGTTGTAATGGGTGTTCATGCTATTTTATCAGCATCATCTTCTAATAGATGGATTCACTGTCCACCAAGCGTTAGGCTTTCTCAAAAATATAAAGATGAAGTTAGTTCTTATGCGCTTGAAGGTACATCTGCCCATGCCTTGGCAGAATATAAACTAAAAAAGCTATTAGACTTTGATGTAAAAGATCCTACTGATGACTTGGATTTTTATGATGAAGAAATGGATGAGCTAACTGAGGGATATGCCTCATATGTAACAGAAGTAATAAGTAGGTACGAAAGTCCGGCAGTCTTTGTAGAGGAAAGGCTAAACCTATCAGAATATGTTAAAGAGTCATTTGGAACAGCTGACTGTGTAGTTGTTGGTGGAGAAGACCTTCATGTAATTGATTTAAAGTATGGTCAAGGAATTTTAGTAGATGCTAAAGAAAATGCTCAACTCATGTTATATGGGCTTGGAGCATTAAGTCTCTTTGATGGAATTTATGATATCGAGAAAGTTATTCTTCACATCTATCAACCAAGAAGATGCAATATCTCAACTTATGAAATCAATAAGATAGAACTTTATGAGTGGGGAGAATTCGTACGAGAGATTGCTGAAAAAGCATATAAAGGCGAAGGGGAATTCTCTTGTGGAGAATGGTGCATTTTCTGTAAAGCTAAGAATAAATGCAGGAAAAGAGCAGAAGAAAATCTAAAACTAGCACAAGAAGAATTTACCCTACCACCAGAACTATCGGATGATGAAATTGAAGAGATTCTACCAAAACTAGACGAAATGGAACAATGGGTCAAAGACATCAAGGCCTATGCTTTAGAAAGAGCCCTTAAAGGTCACAGGTGGAAGGACCTAAAACTTGTCGAAGGTAGGTCTAATAGGAAATACCGAGATGAAGATGAAGTAGTTAAGAAAGTAAAAGAACTGGGATTCAATCCCTTTGAAGAAAAGTTACTTGGCATCACAGCTATGACTAAGTTACTAGGTAAGAAAGTCTTTGATGAAAATATCAGCGACTTATTAGAAAAACCAAAAGGAAAGTTAACCTTAGTAAGCATTGATGACAAGCGAGAAGAAGTAAAAATTGACAATGTTAAAGAAGAATTTGGAGGTAAATAATATGTCAAATATCAATAAAACAAAAGTAATTACAGGTGAAGTTAGATTAAGCTATGCGAATGTTTGGGAACCAAAGTCAATCAATGGTGGTAAGGAAAGATACTCAGTATCCGTCATTATCCCAAAGAGTGACCAAAAGACAATAGAGAAAATTGAAAAAGCAGTAGATGCTGCAATTGATGAAGGACTTTCTAAATTCAATGGAAAAAAACCAAATAAGAAAGCTATCAAACTTCCATTAAGAGATGGTGACACAGAAAAAGATGATGAGGCTTATGCAGATGCATACTTCTTAAATGCCAACTCAATGACAGCACCTCAAATAGTGGATAGAAATGTAGAACCTATTCTCGATAGAAGTGAAGTCTACTCAGGTGTGTATGCAAGGATATCACTTAACTTCTACGCTTACAACGTAAATGGAAACAAAGGTGTTGCAGTAGGTTTGGGTAATATTCAAAAAACAAGAGATGGTCAGCCTCTAGGTAATAGATCTAATGCGACAGATGATTTTGATAATATGAACGATGATGACGAAGATTTCTTGGCGTAGGAGGATACAAATATGAAAGAAGTATTTGCAGCTTTGCTTATGGGATTATGGGGATATGTTTGGTATAAATTAGGCTATATACAAGCTCAAATTGATGCAGCGGAAAAACGAATGAGAGAAATAACCAGAAATATTGATAGACGTATAAATGACGTACAGAAATCTCTCCAAGAATGCGATAGAGCATTCAAGGAAATAAAATGAGAAAAATATCAATAGATATTGAAACATTTTCTTCTGTAGATTTAGGCAAATGTGGTGTATATAAATATGCCGAGAGTGAGGATTTTGAAATCCTCCTCTTTGCCTATTCTATAGATAATGGAGAAGTGCAGGTTTTAGATTTGGTAAGTGGAGAGATTATTCCTGAAGAAATATTGTCAGCACTTAGTGATGAAAGTATAGAAAAGTGGGCCTTTAATGCAAACTTTGAAAGGGTGTGTCTCTCAAGATTTCTTGGTGAAAGGCTAAATCCTCAAGGTTGGTACTGCACTATGATTTGGTCAGCCTTTCTAGGGTTACCTCTATCGCTTGAAAAAGTCGGAGAGGTTTTGAAACTTGATAAGCAAAAGATGAATGAAGGCAAGGCTCTTATAAGATATTTTTCTATTCCCTGTAAATCAACTAAGACCAATGGTATGAGAACAAGAAATCTACCACATCACGATTTAGAAAAGTGGTCTACCTTCAAGGAATACAACCAAAGAGATGTGGAAACAGAAATGGAGATAAAGAAAAAATTATCAGCATTTCCTATTCCTCAATCAGAATGGGAAAACTACTGGTTAGACCAAAACATCAATGACAGAGGAATTTTGATTGATGAAGCTTTAGTTGAATCAGCTATTAAATTCGATGAAATCTTACGAGATGAAAACATGGACAGAGCCATAGGATTAACTGGTATTGAGAATCCAAATTCTCCCTTACAGCTAAAAGAATGGCTCAATAAAAAAGGCCTAGATATAGATTCCTTAGCTAAAAAAGATGTAGATTCTGCCCTTAAAAACGCTGAAGGTGACATTAAAGAAGTATTGGAACTTAGAAAGGAATTATCTAAGTCTTCAGTTAGAAAATATGATGCCATGAAAAATGTAAAAGGAAAAGATAATCGAGCAAGGGGTCTGATCCAATTTTATGGAGCAAATAGAACTGGAAGATATTCAGGAAGGCTTATTCAAGTTCAAAACTTAAGGAGAAACAATCTAAAGGATTTAGAACTTGCTAGGAGTCTTGTAAAAAATAGAGATTACGAAACTTTGGAAATTCTCTATGAATCCCCGTCTGATATTTTATCCCAACTAATAAGGACAGCCTTTATACCAAAAGAAGGCACCAGGTTTATTATTTCAGACTTTTCAGCAATAGAAGCCCGTGTTCTAGCATGGCTTGCAGGAGAACAATGGGTACTGGATGCCTTTGAAAATGGAGAAGATATCTATTGTAGAACAGCATCGAGGATGTTTGGAGTGCCAGTTAAAAAGCATGGAGTAAATGGACATCTAAGACAAAAAGGAAAGATTGCTACTTTAGCCTGTGGTTATCAAGGGGCCTTAGGTGCTCTAAAAGCAATGGGTGGAATTGAGATGGGTTTATCTGAAGATGAACTTCAATCAATAGTGGATTCCTGGCGAGAGGCGAATCCTAACATCGTAAGCTTGTGGTGGGACATAGATTCAGTCGTAAAACGAGTTGTAAAGACTAGAAGTAAAGAAGAATACAAGAACCTAGTTATTAGCTATGAAAAAGGCATTCTTTTTATAGAACTTCCTTCAAAAAGAAGACTTGCTTATCCAAAGGCAAAAATCGGGATGAATCGATTTGGTGGAGAATCAGTAGTCTATGAAGGAATAGTAGTCGGAAATAAGTGGGATAAGATTGAATCCTACGGTGGGAAATTTGTAGAAAATATTGTTCAAGCCATCGCAAGAGATATTTTAGCTGAGGCTGTGATGAGACTTGAGAAAAAAGGATTTAATATCGTCATGCATATTCATGATGAAGTTGTAATAGAAAGTGATTCATCAAGCGTTGAAGAAATAAATAAAATCATGTCCTTAGTTCCTAGTTGGGCACCTGGACTTATTCTAGATGCAGATGGATTTGAAAGCGAATTTTATAAGAAAGACTAAGGAGGTCTTTATGAACATAGAAATTTTTAGAAATAGCGAATTTAAAGATATAAGAACAATGGTAATGAATGGAGAACCATGGTTTGTAGGTAAAGATATAGCTGAAAATCTTGGTTATAGTAACTCAAGTAAGGCGGTTATAAATCATGTTGAGACAGAGGATAAACAATTTATAATGTTAGACTTAGCAGATTCCCAAAATGGGAATGTGCCAAAAGGTCAAACTAAAACAGCTGTTATAAATGAATCTGGTCTATATAGCCTAATTCTATCTAGCAAATTACCTCAAGCGAAAAAATTTAAAAGATGGGTTACAAGCGAAGTTTTACCAAGTATTAGAAGACATGGGATGTATGCTACAGATGAACTTTTAGACAACCCAGATCTATTCATCTTAGTACTTGAAGAATTAAAAAGAGAAAGGCAAGAAAAGCTAATTCTAAAGCAACAGAATTTAGAGATGAAACCAAAGGCGTCCTATTACGATATTGTCTTATCCTGTAAAGAGGCTGTAGCAATAACAGTAATTGCCAAAGACTATGGTTGGTCTGCCAGAAAAATGAATAAGAAACTTCATGAGTTGGGGGTTCAGTTCAAGCAAGGCAAGATCTGGCTTTTGTATCAAGATTATGCTGAAGAAGGGTATACTTGTACAAAAACTTATCCATTCAATAAAGGAAATGGAGAGGTTGGTACAAAAATTCACACTTACTGGACTCAAAAAGGCAGACTGTTTATTTACAATCTTTTAAAATCAGAAGGTTATGTTCCTTTAATTGAAATTAAGGAGGCAGCCTAATGAATAAAGAACTATACAATAGGAGTGGGTGCAAGGATCCCACTCCTTATCAAGCAATTAAAAATGCAGAGAAGAGATACTATCCCTTGGTATATATCTGCAGTCCATTTTCTGGAGATGCAGAAAATAATGTAATCAAGGCAAGGAAGTATTCTCGATATGCTTTGGATGAAGGAAATATTCCCATAGCACCACATCTACTATTTCCTCAATTTATGAGTGATGAAAGTGAGAGAAGACTTGCTATGCATTTTAATTATGTTCTTCTTGGGAAATGTGAAGAAGTCTGGGTATTTGGTGACTATATAAGTTCTGGAATGGCTGAAGAAATAAAAGTTGCTGAGAAAAGAAAAATGAAGATTATATATATATAAAGGGGGTAGCTTAATTGAAAATATACGCCTCAAATTTAATAGGAGTGGAGTCAAACTGTGTTTATCCAAATGAGGTTAATGTAGTAGATGTTATGTCATTTGAGAAAGCTGTAAGTTTTGACCATGTAATGGCTAAGTATAAGAATTCATATCGCTCTAATGATAACTTTATAGAGTCAGATTGCATTCCTATGGACATAGACAATGACCATTCAGAAAATCCAGATGAATGGATTTCATCTGATGATTTAAAGAGAATATTTGATGGAGTTAAATTTTCCATAGTTTACAGCAGAAACCATAGAAAAGAAAAAAATGGAAAAGCTGCAAGACCAAGAATGCATGTATATTTTCCAATTCCAAAGGTCACAAATTTAAATGATTATGTAGCAATAAAAGAAAGACTGGCAGATACTTATACTTTCTTTGATTGTAATGCACTAGATGGAGCAAGATTTTTCTTTGGAGTTAAGAATCCAACAGTGGAAATAGTTAGTGGAATTAAATATATAACAGAAACTATAAAAGATGACTTTGAGGACTTCGATGATTCTCAAGACTTGATTCAGCAAGGCTCTAGAAATTCAACGTTGAATCATTTTGCAGGACGTGTTCTTATCAGATATGGAAAGACAGATGAGGCTAAGAAGTTGTTTGCGAAAAAAGCAGACCTTTGCTCTCCACCATTAGAAGATGATGAGCTAGAACAAATTTGGAGGTCAGCTTGTAAGTTTTATAAAAAGGTAGCAGGAAGTGATGGATATGTTCCACCAGAAAAATATAACGAGAGATACGAAGATTATAAACCTAGTGAATTAACAGATGTTGCGATGGCTGAAATTTTTTCTAAGCATAATAAAAGTAAAGCTATTTATACAATATCTCAGGGATGGCTTTATTGGACGGGCAAAAAATGGGAAGACTCTGAATTAAAAGTTATGAATCTTTATATGCAGACAGCTAAAAAAGTGTTAGAGAATGCAAGTATCGAATTTAAAGAAGCATTTCAAGAATTAGCTGATGCAGAGCTGGATGGGAAAAAGGAAGAAAAGCTAATAATAAAATCAAATGTTAATAAAGCTAAATCTTATCTTAATTATGCTAAAAAGATGAACGATCATGGGAAAGTGTCAGGAGTTTTAAAACTTGCAAAATCGTTGTTAGAAATTAAAAATGAAAGACTAGATGCCGACGCTTTTATTCTAAATACTCCTATTGGAGTTATCGATTTAAAAACAAGTGAATTAAAAGAACATAATCCAAGCTATTATTGCACAAAGATAACTAATGTATCACCAAGTAATGACAATATGGATATGTGGCTATCAACATTGAATGATGTAACGGGTGGAGATAAGGAGTTTATAAAGTTTTTAAAGTTCCATGCTGGATCAACTTTAATTGGCCATGTTTATGAAGAAGCATTATTAATTGCCTACGGTGATGGGGGAAATGGTAAGTCTACTGTCTTTAATTCAGAGGCTCACGTACTTGGAGATTATGCTGGAAAAATTCCAGCAGAGTCTTTAACTACAAGAGCAAAGAATGTTAAGGTTGATCTTGCAGAGTTATGTGGTAAAAGATTTATCTTAGCTTCCGAAACAGAAGAGGGTCAAAGGCTGTCAAGTTCTATGCTAAAACAGATAGCAAGTGTGGATGATATTTCAGCAGAAAGAAAATACTATGCACCTTTTTCATTCACACCGACGCATTCCACTATTCTTTATACAAACCATCTGCCAAAGGTAGGTTCTAACGACAGGGGAACGTGGAGAAGAATTGTTGTGGCACCATTTTCAGTTGCTATCAAAAATCCTAAGACAGATTATATTGACAATCTTTTAGGAAAAGCAGGATCAGCAATTCTGAAATGGATGATTGAAGGAGCAAAAGAATATATAGACGCAGGATTTAAATATCCAAAGTGCAAAGTTGTAGATTATGCTAAAAGCTCATATCAAGAAGAAAATGATTGGCTAAATCATTTTATTTCAGATAGGTGTATAAAAGGACCGAATGAAAAAGAAATGAGCGCAAGACTATATCAAGTTTATCGTGAGTGGGCTAATTCAAATGGAGAATATGTTAGAAACAATAGAGATTTTTCAAGGGCCCTCACTGCAGAAGGTTATGATAAGAAAAGAACAAATAGAGGAATTGAGTGGAGTGGAATAGGCATCAATGACACCGTAGAGTCGGAAGACGACTTTTTATAAATGAACTATATTTATTTACACTTCATTTAACATTAAAACAGCTGTAATTAGCTGTTTTGTATGATGTGAATACCTATCTCCAACTTTTATATATATTAATTTTTACTTTTCTCATGTAAAAGGTTTATATAAAGGTACACTATACAACACTTGAAGGGAAAAAGGAGGATGTATGAATTTTTATAATTATGTAACTAAAAATTATCTAAATAAAAAAATACCAAAGGGAGATTTAGCAAGAGATATGAAAGAAGACAAAAATTTTCCGAAAAGCAAAAATAGTAAAAAAACAATTAAAAGATACTTAGAAAGTCAAGGTGCTTGCTATGATTGCCTAAGAACATTTGATGATGCATGGAAGGAGTATAAATCTTGCGAGAAAAAGAGATTGAGCAAGCACTTGTAAAAAAAGTAAACGATAGAAAAGGACTCTGCCTTAAGTTTACATCTCCATCAATGACAGGAATACCAGACAGGATAATACTTCTACCTAAAGGTAAGATTGGATTTGTGGAAACAAAAAGACCTGGAGGAGAAGTAAGACCAATCCAGAAAAAAAGAATAAGACAATTTAAAAACTTAGGTTTCAAGGTTTATGTTCTTGATACCAAAGAAAACATTGATGAAATAATAAAAAGAATTGGAGGTGACTAATTGGAATACACTCCACATAAATATCAAAGCTATGCTACTGACTTTATAAAAGAAAATAAAGAATCAGCACTACTACTAGATATGGGACTCGGCAAGACGGTTATAAGCCTAACAGCTATAAAAGATTTACTCTTTGATTCTTTTGAAATTTCTAAAGTTCTAATAATAGCACCATTAAGAGTTGCTAGAGATACATGGAAGGAGGAAATAGAAAAATGGTCTCACCTTGATATCTTAAAATATTCAGTGGTCATAGGTAGTGAAAAAGAAAGAAAAAAAGCATTAAATAAGCAGGCAGATATTTATCTGATCAATAGGGAAAATGTAGACTGGCTAATAAATAAGAGTGAACTACCATTTAACTACGACATGATCGTAATTGATGAACTATCATCCTTTAAATCTCATAGGTCAAAGAGGTTTAAATCCTTGATGAAAGTTAGACCAATTGTAAAAAGAATAGTTGGTCTTACTGGAACTCCATCATCAAATGGATTAATGGATTTGTGGGCTGAGTTTAAGTTGCTTGATATGGGTCAAAGACTGGGAAGGTTTATTGGTCAGTATAGGGAAGTTTATTTCAAACCAGATAAAAGAAATGGACCAATCATATACTCCTACAAACCACTGCCTTTTGCTGAAGATGCAATTTATGAAAAGATATCAGAT
>OFLS01000250.1_pt1 | contig 22774 bp, 19 predicted proteins | sample 1540891 | NCBI WGS metagenome assembly OFLS01 (sample SAMEA4413038, study PRJEB24355) | metagenome | biome: human; feature: gut; material: faeces | place: United Kingdom | collected 2010
CTGCAGCTCCACCACGTTGCATGGTTTGCCATTCACTTCTTTTACCAGCCAGTCACCAATCAACTTGCCTTCGAGGATGTTGTCGGCGGTGACAGTGGTCATATAGAGAGATTTGTCTTTCACATCGATGGAACGGTCAAGCAAGAAGACCGGGATTTCGGCATCTTTCGCCTCTTTTAATACCGGCTCCCAACCGGTCGCTACCACTGGAGCGATAAAGATCGCATCCACCCCTTGCGCGACGAAGGAACGTACCGCTTTAATCTGGTTTTCCTGCTTTTGCTGACCATCGGCAATTTTCAACGTAATTCCGCGCTTTTCGGCTTCACTTTTCGCCACGTTGGTTTCTGCGGCGCGCCAGCCGGATTCCGATCCGACCTGCGAAAATCCAACGGTTAATGGAGCAGCCAACGCCATAGACGACATGGCTGCCGAGACTGCAGAGACTACAAGTAAGCGTTTCCACATAGGGTTGTCCTCGTCGGGGTAATTATTATTGGTGAAAAGATGTTCGCGAAAAAACTATAGACAATTCGTTATGTAACGGATTGCGTTACATCACACTTCAAAAAAGTAAATAAAACGTTAATCACAAGTTTGTAATCGCTTTCATCTCACTATGAAAAATGCGGCTACGGTTATGGATTTTCCTGCTCTTTAAACCATCTTAAAACTGGCTAAAAAGGAAAATGAAGAAGAAAACAAGCGAAGACATTCGGCGCGAGTTGGCTATAATACTCGGCACTTGTTTGCCACATATTTTTAAAGGAAACAGACATGAGCTTACTCAACGTCCCTGCGGGTAAAGATCTGCCGGAAGACATCTACGTTGTTATTGAGATCCCGGCTAACGCAGATCCGATCAAATACGAAATCGACAAAGAGAGCGGCGCACTGTTCGTTGACCGCTTCATGTCCACCGCGATGTTCTATCCGTGCAACTACGGTTACATCAACCACACCCTGTCTCTGGACGGTGATCCGGTTGACGTACTGGTCCCGACTCCGTACCCGCTGCAGCCGGGTTCTGTGATCCGTTGCCGTCCGGTTGGCGTTCTGAAAATGACCGACGAAGCCGGTGAAGATGCGAAACTGGTTGCGGTTCCGCACAGCAAGCTGAGCAAAGAATACGATCACATTAAAGACGTTAACGATCTGCCTGAACTGCTGAAAGCACAGATCGCTCACTTCTTCGAGCACTACAAAGACCTCGAAAAAGGCAAGTGGGTGAAAGTTGAAGGCTGGGAAAACGCAGAAGCCGCTAAAGCTGAAATCGTTGCCTCCTTCGAGCGCGCAAAGAATAAATAAGTTCTTATATACTCTAAATAATTCAACTTGCAGGAAGGCGACAAGTGAGTGAATCCCCAGGAGCTTACAGAAGTAAGTGACTGGGGTGAATGAACGCAGTCGCAGCACATGCAACTTGAAGTATGACGAGTATAGCGCAATAACCCTGAACGCCGGGCTTCGGTTAGTAGGGGTTTTTTATGCCCGCGATAAATAAACACACCTTATTCCACCACCGCCTGCAAACGTAATAACGCCTCTTCCACCACCTCACCCGCAGCCAGACCAATACGCTTTGCCAGCCGGGCGCGTAGATCCATCATCCACACCTGATTCACCAGCACCACGCCGTGCACATCGCCTTCTTCGCAATGTAAAGGAACGCTAAATCCGGCATAACGGGCAAAATTTCCGCCCTGCGTAATGGGGGCCACCAGCGTCATTCCCAGTTGATTAAAGGCTTGAACGGAGAGCACAAGCGCAGGTCGACCAGCACCTTGCTGTTCATGGCCGCTTGCTGGATCAAAGCCAACCAGCACAATGTCTCCCCGTTCAAATTCACTTTTCTTTACCATATTTCGTCACCCGCAGGGGTGGATTTACCCCAGACATCCTGCTCGCTAAGTTCCGTGGCGTTCATGTCACACTGTGCCAGCAGTTCATCAAGCGAGTAGCGCCTGGAGATGGGTGTCAGAATCAGTTGATTGTTGCTCACTTGCGCCTCCACGCTCTGCCCCGGCCGTAAGTTAAGTTCTTTCATCACAACATTAGGAATGACCATACCTGAACTGTTCCCCCATCTTTTTATGGTAATACGCATCTGCACCTCCTTAAGTTATACAAAGTATAACTCACGGTGCTACAGGAAACGTTTTACCCCTGCGCATTTGTGAACGCCAGCAGAGTTTTTTATGCGTTAACAGATATGGAAAGCGGCTCGGAGAGAAAAGCAAAAGGTGAGGGAATTACAAAACAGAATGCGAGTCGTTTCGCAAAAAACAACGCCACCCGAAGGTGGCGTATGCGTATGGTTACTTATCCCTGTCTAACCAGTCGCCGCTTTCAATTAGCTTTAATCCATCCACGGGTCGTTGATAAACGTACATCCATGCACTCCCGTACGGCGTCTGAATCAACTGGCGCGCGTATTCACCGCCCCTGATGCGCAAGGCATCAAGTTCGGCCAGCGTGGCGTTGTCAATACGATAAACTTCACCGTGTACTGTTCCGTTCCCCGGAACTGCGCCTGGATAGTGGCCCAGGCTATACAACTGGTAGTTATCGATACTGAAATCGCCCAGTAACTGGGCATTGGTCATCCAGTGACTGTTGCCTTGTTTGTGGCGTAAACTGCCGTAGACAAATATTCGCATTGCTAAAACTCGAACTGATAGAGCAAATCCAGTGCCTGGTCTACACCAGACACGGCTTCCAGATATAGCTTAGGCATCAGGCGATAACGTAACGTGAGTGTTGCTATAGAGTCAAATATACCCACGCCGTATTTCACTTGCAGACCTGGCAATACATAGCCGCTGACCACCACCTGGGAGGAGTCGCCTACTCCCTGGGTGTCGAGCGCTAAATTGCTTACGCCAAACGTCTCGCCGATTTTACCCACAATCTGACCACTTTGTGCAACCCCCAGACCAATCAGCATTGAGGTCATCGCCGCACTGTCGCTCTGATCGCTCTCCAGCCCTTGTCCACGTAGCAAATAAGACAATGCAGCTTGTTGCGACATGGCCGGGTCAGAGAAGATCTCCGCTTTCGGTTCGTCCGCCAGACCAGTGACGCGAACTCCGGCGATTACGTCGTCTTCTGTAGCATCCGGGTTACGAATAGCTTCGATATTAAGATACGGTTGATCCGGCGGACCAGAGAACAGTAACTCACCCTTACGCACAATCAGATCCTGACCATAGGCATGGAAACGCCCTTCAGGGATGTTGATCTGCCCGTTCAGGCCCAGCCCTTGTTTATCCTGTACGACGTTAAGATCGCCCGTCAGCCGCGCTTTCAGGCCAAAGGCGTCAATGCGCACATTGTTGCCGACGTGGACAATCAGGTTGCTGTTAATCGGAATCGACGCCGTTTTTGCCTCTTCCGGTTGCAGGTTATCGTTAAGCATCACCACATCGCTGGAGACGCCCACCGCACTTTCCGGCAGATCGTGCACCACGATGCGCGCCCACGGGACATCCACGCGACCATCGAGGGTAAACAGGTTTGGTGTAGCCTCGAATACAACATCTGGCGATACATCCATTCGTACCATCGGCGGCACGGTGATCCGCACTTTACTGCCCTTCGCTGTTACCCGCGCCCGCCAGTTTTCAATCTGGCTCCAGTCGGCGTCGCCGTTCAGGTAGATCTCACCCTGCTGGGTCCGCACGGTACCGGCAAGCGTCGAGCGCATACCGTTAAAGTTGACCGCAAGCTGGCTCGGCTGCATATCAAACGGCATAAAGTTGCCGTCGATATCCACACCCGTAACCTGTATCTGCCCAAACAACTGGGGGCTTTGCACATCACCACCCAGACGTAAGTTGGCACTCACCATCCCCGCAGCTTTTTCCCCACGGGTAAAGATAGGGTTTATCATCGCAAGGTTGAAGTTACGGATATTGACGTTGCCACCAAGATTACGGCGGCCTTGCGGATCGGTCACCTGCACCTGTCCATCAAACTGGCCGTTATTGGTCAGGCGGATGGTCCAGCCCAATTCGGCACGGTTGTTACGCAACTCCGCCGTCAGATTCAGCGTCTGAAACGCCACGGGCAGCGCCGCATCGTTGACGATTTGCGTTACCTGCACGTTACGCCCCGAAAGGGTGATACTGCCCTGCGGCAGCCCCTCTTTCGTGGTGTCCCAGGCGACATCCGCTTTACCCGTGAAGATACCGCTGGCCTGAGTGGTTTCTGGCATAAACGGTTTCAGCATCGCCAGGTCGAAGCGGTTGAGATTCACCACCGCACGCCCTTCAGCCCCGGCATCAATGGTTTGCGGCACGCACAGTTCCGCATTCGGGTTAAGCCAGCAGTGTGGCCCGATGCTGATTTTTTGCTCCTTGTTGCGATAATCCAGCGCAATATCGCGGGTCAGCGACCACGGGCCGACCGGCGTCTGGAAGCGGGTATTGCTAAGTGTTCCCTTCCAGCGTTCTTCTTTGCGATCAAAACTTCCTGCCAGATTAAGCTGTCCGGAAACCGGTTCGCCCTGAATCCGCAACTGTAGCTCGTGCTGTTTTTCGCTACCTTTGGCATTCAGAGTGACGAGGTTGATATTTACATCCGGCTGCGAGATTTGCTCAACGCGTACGTCAAGTTTACCCGCAATCTGATCGGTGGATTTGATATCGCCTTCCACGCGAACCTGCGCCACGGAAAGTTCCTGCCAGCGCAGGCCGCGCGCGGTGATATCTGCCAGTAGTTGTGGCGCTTCCACCGTGCCGCGTACTTTCACCAGCCCTTTCGCTGTACCGCCAAGCCCCGGCAGCGCGTTATCCAGCCCCGGCGCGTTGATGGTGGCATCAAGATTGAGATCTTTTACCCCCAGCTCGCCTTTCACTTCGGCACTGTTTGGCCCCAGTTCCAGATGCAGCCCTGGGATCTTCCACTGCATATAACTGTTGCCTTTCAGCGTGCCGTCAACGTTCACTTTGTTCTGTTTGACGTTACCGGTCAGCTTCAGTTCTGGCACCTCCATCTGCCAGGTGCCGCCGTACAGGCTACCGCGGGTTTTAATCAAGCCATTGAGTTTCGACGGCCACTCCGGGAACTCTTTGGCGGTGTTAATGCCGTTAAGCGTTAGCTCACCGCGCCAACTAATGGCCTGCTGCCAGTCGAGCAACGCTTTGAGTTCAGTTTTCCCTTCCAGCGCCGCGACGGTGAGTTTGTCGAGATTGACCTGCTGTTCATTACCTTTGGCATCAAGGGTAATGGTGGCTGGCGGGATCTCCTGTCCCTTCACTGCCGTGCGCATAGAGAGCGTGTAATCGGTCATTTTGCCGGTAAGTTTCAGTTTCAGATCATCCGCCTGATACTGCTTCTCTCCAGTGAACGGCCAGTAAAGCTGTTTGCTGTTCACTTCCACGTTGAGCGGCAATCCGGCTTCCGCCAGTCGCGTCTGGGCGCGTAAATCCATATCCACCGGACCAGAAAGGTTAACGCCTATCTCCAGCTGTTCGCGCAGCGCGCCGCCCACTTTCAGCTTCACCTTTTCACCTTTCAACGGCTCCACGTTCAGTGTGCTGTTGAGGGTGATATCCACCGGCCAGTTGTCTGATAGCTGCGCCGTGCCGCTGGCGTTGACAATCCCCTGGTTGGAGTCGATATCCAGCGCGTCCAGTTTGGTATTGCCGTCGATACTGCTCACTTTCAGCAGCATGGTGCGCACGGTGATGTCTGTGTCGCCCGTCACGCGCAGCTGCTCGCCCTTAAACTCTTCAATGTTCAGGTTAAGCGGCAAATGCACGTCGGTCATTTCCGGCAATACCGGGCGAGAAAAGAGATCTTTCAGCGTTTCGCCGAGCGGCTTTTCCTCCGGCTGCGGATTTTCAATCTTCGGTTCGACCACTTCTTCCTGCGCCACTTCCGCCACTTTCGGCAAAGCAATCAACAGGCCTTTCAGCGACGTCGGTTTCAGGGTCAGGGTTTTCTCCTGCCAGTTCAGGCCGGAGGTGAAGTCCATCACCGATACCGTGGTGTCATCAATCTTGATGTTGACGTTATCCAGCGCCACCCGTGTCAGGGTGATGGGATATGGCGTGGAGAGATCCAGCGGGCCGCTATCTTCCTCTTCTTCAACCTGTTCAGAAGGAGGCATTTTTTTACTGTCGATGTTGACCTGAATGTCTTTCAGCGCCAGGTCATTAATACAAACGCTACTGTTCCAAAGACAATCCAGCCCAACCGCCAGATGCAGATTGCCCGCTTTTACCGCCACGCCTGGCTGCTCATAACGAACGTCAGACAAGGTGAGATCGCGCCAGCCGCCGGTGACTTTGCCAATATCCAGTCCTGGCACCCAGCGATCCGCCGCTTTAAATACCAGATGCAGGCCGCTGGTGGTGCCCACCAGAAACGCCACCGATCCCAGCAACAGTAAGATAACGATAACCACGCCGAGGCTGATTTTTTTCCATAAACTCATAATTCTGGCCCCAGACCGATGTAAAACTGTAACCCGTGTTCGTCTTTATCCGCGACCGGTACGGCAAAATCGAGTTTGATTGGCCCGACCGGCGATTCCCAGCGCACGCCGACCCCGGTACCGGTTTTAAAGTCGCTGCGGCGAATATCGCTTACCGCTTCGCCGCTATCGACAAACACCGCGCCCCACCATTTTCCGGTCACGTTGTACTGGTACTCCAGCGATCCGGTTATCAACTTCGAGGCCCCTTTCAGGTCACCGTTGGCGTATTTCGGAGCGATTGATTTGTATTTGTAGCCGCGAATACTGCGATCGCCCCCGGCGAAGAAACGCAGATCCGGCGGTACTTTGTCGAAATCACCGGTTTCAATCCAGCCCAGCGTGCCACGTGTAACAAAACGATGGCGATCGTACAGTGTGCGGATCCAGACGTTCTGCGCCTGGAAAACGGAGAAATCGACATCTGAGCCCCAGGCCGTGTTGGAGTAGTCGATAGAGTAGCGTTGCGAGTCGCCCCAGGTTGGCATCAGGCCACCGCGAGAACGCGTGCGGCTAATCATCACCCCAGGATAAAACAGCATCGTGGTGTTGGTAATTTCACCTTGGGTAAAGTGGTCGAGACTCCAGCGCAGGTTAATGGCACGCTGCCAGCCGCTGGAAAGATCCCAGTAGCGAGAAGCCACCAGCGTAGTGGAGTCAGACTCGGTATCGTTCAGGTCAGTGCGCTTAAAACCGCCCTGCACCAAATAATATTGTTCCAGTGGATTCTTCAGCAGTGGCATTTTATAGCTGAAGTCGAGGGTCTGTTCCGGCGCGGAAATACTGGTACTGGTGGTCAGGCTATGACCGTACGAGTTCATCCATGGTTTTTTCCACGTTGCCTTAACACGTGGCCCTACGTCCGTAGAGTAACCGACCCCGGTTTCGATGGTGTTTTCAGTTCGCGGCGAAACCACGCCCGTCAATGGTAATACTTTCGTTTCGCGCGCTTTATCAAATTGTGGTGCCACCACCACCGAATTAAACCAGCCGGTAGCAGAAAGTCGACGGTTCAGTTCCGCCAGATCTTTCGATTCGTACTCATCGCCCTCTTTAAACGGCACCAGATTTTGCAGGTATTCATCGCGGATTTGTGATCCTTCAAAGGTCACATGCCCAAAGCGGTAACGTTCGCCACTGTTATAATCAATATCCCAGAAGGCTTTATGCAGGCCGAGCGCAATGCCCAGCTGCGCTTTGGTAAATTCGCTATCGAAATAACCTTTACGCAACGCAATGCTGGTTAAGGACTTTTTGAAATTTTCATAATCGCCCTGGTTCAGTACCATACCAATAGCCGGGCGAGTATCGAGCAATTTCAAATAGTCTTTATCGGTCCGCGCGCCGCCGCGCAATACCACATCGGTGCCGCCAATTAACACCGGCACGCCTGGCGTGACTTTGGCGATCAATACCTGCCGCCCTTTCTTTGGCGGTGGACGGAGATCAAATTCAATGGTCGGCTGGTAATAACCCAGCGCTTTCAGACCTTCGCGGATGGCATCATCGACGCGTGCGCGAAAGCGACGGTCTGGCGTCACTTCATCACTTTCAATCGTAGAAAGCTGCGCACGAACGTTCTTTTCCAGCTGTCCCGATAACCCCTCGACCTGTAGACGGACGTTCGCGGCGACGGCAGCTCCGCTTAAGCAGAGTAAGCTTACACAGCATAACTGTCGGATATAGCGCACATTTTCTCCTGAATATCCTTTTTTCCTGCCCCTGGAACGCCGTTAAACGGCTTAACAAAAATCCAGTAATATGGATTAAAAAGCAGACTAAACCCCAAATATTTCTTATGTTTTACTTTAGACCTATTCACAGCGGTTATTGTGTGCAAATACGCCTCTTGTTACAACCTTAACCCCAATGACCGATTTTCGGGAGAGCGACACCATGAGTTTATTTGATAAAAAGCATCTGGTTTCCCCCGCCGATGCCCTGCCTGGACGTAACACCCCGATGCCCGTAGCCACACTGCATGCGGTCAACGGTCACTCAATGACCAATGTACCTGACGGAATGGAGATTGCCATTTTTGCGATGGGTTGTTTCTGGGGTGTGGAGCGTCTGTTCTGGCAGTTACCCGGCGTTTACAGCACCGCCGCAGGCTATACCGGCGGCTATACGCCAAATCCGACTTATCGGGAAGTGTGCTCCGGTGATACGGGTCATGCCGAAGCGGTACGCATTGTTTACGATCCTTCCGTCATCAGCTATGAACAGTTGCTACAAGTATTTTGGGAGAATCACGATCCCGCCCAGGGAATGCGTCAGGGCAATGACCACGGCACGCAGTATCGTTCAGCGATTTATCCACTGACCCCAGAACAGGATGCTGCTGCTCGCGCCAGTCTGGAACGTTTTCAGGCGGCGATGCTTGCCGCCGATGACGATCGTCACATCACCACGGAAATCGCGAACGCCACACCGTTTTATTATGCCGAAGATGACCACCAGCAATATCTGCATAAAAACCCGTATGGTTACTGTGGAATTGGCGGAATTGGCGTCTGTCTGCCGCCGGAAGCATAGCGTTACGGGTACAAATGTAGATTGTTGATAAAGTGCTATTTGTCTATGCCGGATGCGGCGTAAACGCCTTGCCAGGCCTACAAAATCGTCCAAAATCAATATATTGTGGGGACTGCGTAGGCCTGATCGGCATAGCGCATCAGGCAGTTTTTCATTTATCAGCAGTCTGAATTTTAACCCTCTGGCGGCTTTACAGTACCTTACGCTATACTAGCCACTGAAAATGCCGGTTCACTTTCTTCGAATCGGCTTTCAATGTGTATTTCACACAAATTAATCAACTTCCCCTTCCGAGGATCTGGCCTGAAAGGTCGGATAAGATATGTTAAACAGTATTTTAGTCATACTCTGCTTGATCGCTGTAAGTGCGTTCTTCTCGATGTCCGAGATCTCGCTTGCCGCTTCACGCAAAATCAAACTTAAACTGCTGGCTGATGAAGGCAATATAAATGCCCAACGCGTTCTGAATATGCAGGAAAATCCCGGCATGTTCTTTACCGTGGTCCAAATCGGTCTGAACGCAGTGGCGATTCTCGGCGGTATCGTCGGTGATGCGGCATTTTCTCCAGCTTTTCACAGCCTGTTCTCCCGCTATATGTCGGCAGAACTCTCTGAGCAACTGAGCTTTATTCTCTCTTTCTCGTTAGTGACTGGCATGTTTATCCTGTTTGCGGATTTAACCCCGAAACGCATCGGTATGATTGCGCCAGAAGCTGTGGCTTTGCGTATCATCAACCCGATGCGCTTCTGCCTGTACGTTTGCACCCCGCTGGTGTGGTTCTTCAACGGACTGGCGAACATGATCTTCCGTATTTTCAAACTGCCAATGGTACGTAAAGATGACATCACTTCTGATGACATCTACGCGGTAGTGGAAGCTGGTGCGCTGGCGGGCGTGTTACGTAAACAGGAACACGAGCTGATTGAAAACGTCTTTGAGCTGGAATCCCGTACCGTTCCGTCGTCAATGACACCGCGTGAAAACGTGATTTGGTTTGATCTCCACGAAGATGAGCAAAGTCTGAAGAATAAGGTGGCGGAACATCCGCACTCTAAGTTCCTCGTCTGTAATGAAGATATTGACCACATCATCGGCTATGTCGATTCTAAAGACCTGCTGAACCGCGTGCTGGCTAACCAAAGCCTGGCACTGAACAGCGGCGTACAAATCCGCAACACGCTGATTGTGCCGGATACGTTAACCCTTTCAGAGGCGTTGGAAAGTTTTAAAACCGCAGGTGAAGACTTCGCGGTGATCATGAACGAGTACGCGCTGGTAGTGGGGATCATCACCCTCAACGACGTGATGACCACGCTGATGGGCGATCTGGTCGGTCAGGGGCTGGAAGAGCAGATTGTCGCCCGTGATGAGAACTCATGGCTGATTGACGGCGGCACTCCGATTGACGACGTCATGCGCGTGCTGGATATTGACGAGTTCCCGCAGTCGGGCAACTACGAAACCATCGGCGGCTTTATGATGTTTATGCTGCGTAAGATCCCGAAACGCACCGATTCGGTGAAATTCGCCGGCTACAAATTTGAAGTGGTGGATATCGATAACTACCGCATCGACCAGCTGCTGGTGACCCGAATCGACAGCAAGGCCACCGCCCTTTCGCCAAAACTGCCTGACGCTAAAGATAAAGAAGAAAGCGTCGCGTAACCCCCAGAAACATCAACGGCTCCTGAATCAGGAGCCGTCTTATTACTGCATAGCACTTTGGTTAAGCCATCTCTGTTTGCAGACGCATAACCTGACGGTTAACTTCGGACATCACTGACAAATGCAGCTTATCCTTCACTTTTGGGATAAGAATCTTACCCTTATCAAATTCAAAAGCGCCAACGTCCTTGATGTATAACCGTCCACGGAACAGGATCTTTACGTACTTCGCCACCTGAAGTGGGTTGTACCGTTGGAAAATTTTCATTGTTATCTCCTGCTGAGTATTACGCCTGTGCGGTGCCACAATCGGCCCAACTATTATGAGGCGCAAATTTTAATGCTTAGTGACTATAGACTATCCGGGCAATGTTTCCACCGCGTATAACTTTTTTTACCTAAAGGTTACAATTATTCAGAATTATCTTTTTACCGAAGCGTGGTCTTCAGTATAAGCATTCATTTTTCATATGATTTGTGCGCTTGACCGCAAACTGGCATCACACTTGCGGGAAATTCGATAAATAGCACATATGATTAAAACTCAGACCCAAGTGGTCGGATCACCTGCATATCATAAGAAGGAAACACCATGACCCTACGCAAGATTCTGGCACTCACCTGCCTGCTGTTGCCGATGATGGCTTCCGCACATCAGTTCGAAACCGGTCAGCGAGTGCCGCCGATTGGCATTACCGATCGGGGCGAGTTGGTGCTTGATAAAGATCAGTTTAGCTACAAAACCTGGAACAGCGCGCAGTTAGTGGGAAAAGTGCGAGTACTGCAACATATTGCTGGTCGCACCTCTGCAAAAGAGAAAAACGCGACGCTGATTGAAGCGATTAAATCAGCAAAGTTACCGCACGATCGTTACCAGACCACCACCATTGTTAACACCGACGACGCAATTCCGGGTTCCGGCATGTTTGTGCGCAGCAGTCTGGAGAGTAATAAAAAGCTTTATCCCTGGTCGCAGTTTATTGTCGATAGCAATGGCGTCGCGCGCGGTGCCTGGCAGCTGGATGAAGAAAGTTCCGCTGTAGTGGTGCTGGATAAAGACGGTCGCGTGCAATGGGCCAAAGACGGGGCGCTCACACCGGAAGAGGTACAGCAAGTGATGGGCCTGCTGCAAAAGTTGCTCAAATAATGGCAATAACATAAATTCTGCAAAAATAATTTTCCCCTATCGTTATCTATGGGATAGGGGAATTAAGCCTCTGAGTTCTTACGCCGAACTCATACTGGTAACGCTAGTTGCTTTTTTTTAAACGCCTCAATGGTCGATTTATATTTCTCGCAAATCTTTTCTTCGGTAATATCACTATCTGCGGCCAGATTCGCACTTACTATCGCATCCACTTGTTCGGCTAATTCGACTTGTTGGCAACCTGCATTAACCAGAAAATTATAAATAAGAGAGTAATCTTCATCCTCCAAAACAACAGAGGAACCATTACGAAAACGTTCATCCCCTCCATAGATTTTAAGCGCAAAGCCCAAAGATTCTATGACTATGGCAAAATTATCATCAATTATTTTTTCGTAAATATACCATCCATCGCATTCTTTAATTCCACCTCCTGGTATTTGGAGGTCAAATTTACCCCGTTTTAATTTACTTACTATATCATCCAATACAGCATAACCTAAAGACACGTCACCAAACGCCTGGCGAATATAACCTTTAATCCTTTCCGGTATGTCAGACTGTTTTTTCTGCAGAATATCCCAGGCATACAATCTTCTGTTTTGTTCTAACGGAAACTCGCGGTTTTTGAAATCCATGAATGAGTTATACTCATTTATTGTTATGGGAATTTCTTCGTATTCAAATCCACTGCCTCGCAATGTCATTATATATTCGGCACCGTTATCTTTAAGGCTGAAACTGATAAGAAACTTATCCATGGCGTTAACAGTTTCATTTTTTGATGAAAGTACCTGATAACTATTTTTATCAATCTGAGTTGCGCAACGAAAGAACTCCCTCAAAGTTAACAGGCTATCATAATTTGAAATCCAATCTTTTTTATTAAATGCATGCTGGATATTGTTATAAAAATTGTTTGAATATGTTTTTGTATGCGATGATTTTACGAATAACTCCACCGCACCAATAAAATTATTGTGTCTGATCCTGGGTAACATATGGCTACCTTATTTTATTTGGTTATTTTATGTCGCCATTAAATATCTCATTATAGAAGTAAACTATCAAAAAACGCTCATTATTAAAATATAACTTATTAGCAATTGAATTTTTGCAATTTAAATACAATCTCTTTTTATTTATAACTTTTTAGGTTGGGAGAAATCAGGATGGCAGAATCAGGAAATACACTGTTTCTGCCATCTGAATTTAGTAAATAGACACTCTGAACGCCGGATTCAGGAACGACTCGCGCGGAGTGTAATCCAGCGGTTTACCCTGCCAGTCGTGAACGTGCGCTCCGGCAGCTGCGGCCACAGCATGTCCAGCGGCGGTGTCCCAAATATTCGTTGGTCCGAAGCGCGGGTACAGCTGCGCCTGCCCTTCCGCCACCAGGCAGAATTTCAGCGAAGAGCCGATGGACGTGGTCTGATGTTCGCCAAGCTGTTGCAGATACTCTTTCAGCTCCGCATCTGCATGGGAACGGCTGATAACCACCAGCGGCGGGCGCGCATCACGGACCTGAATCTGCTTGCGCACGCCGCACTCTTCTTTCCACGCTTTGCCTTCTGCCGCGCTGTACATTACGTTCATTACCGGCGCATACACCACACCTAAAATCGGTTTGCCGTGGTCGATGAGCGCAATGTTAACGGTAAATTCGCCATTACGTTTAATAAACTCTTTAGTACCATCCAGCGGATCTACCAGCCAGTAACGCTGCCAGTGCTGACGGACTTCCCAACCGGGAGGATCTTCTTCAGAAAGGACCGGAATATCCGGTGTCAGCGTACGTAAACCGTCCATGATAACGGTGTGTGCGGCAATATCCGCTGCCGTTACCGGAGAATTGTCCGCTTTGCTGACGACGTCCATCGGTTTCGTCCCGTCGTAGACCTGCATAATGGCATCGCCTGCATTCCGTGCAAGCTGGCATACTTGATCTAACATTTCTCCACCTCGTCTCTGTGAGCGGTGTTAACTTATTGTTTTACTTATACCCTATCGTTAATGAATGCGCCAACTGTGATAGTGTCATCATTTTCAAAGCGTAAAATTGTGGCATTCTTCACTGTTCTATAAGTAAGACGTTTATTCTCCCTTTTCTTTCGTATTCCCGATGATAAAAGGATGTCCCTGATGATTAAGTTTAGCGCAACGCTCCTGGCCACGCTGATTGCCGCCAGTGTGAATGCAGCGACGGTCGATCTGCGTATCATGGAAACCACTGATCTGCATAGCAACATGATGGATTTCGATTATTACAAAGACACCGCCACGGAAAAATTCGGACTGGTACGTACCGCAAGCCTGATTAACGATGCCCGCAATGAAGTGAAAAACAGCGTACTGGTCGATAACGGCGATTTGATTCAGGGGAGTCCGCTGGCCGATTACATGTCGGCGAAAGGTTTAAAAGCAGGTGATATTCACCCGGTCTATAAGGCATTAAATACGCTGGACTATACCGTCGGCACGCTTGGCAACCACGAGTTTAACTACGGTCTGGATTACCTGAAAAATGCGCTGGCGGGAGCGAAATTCCCTTATGTAAATGCCAACGTCATTGACGCCAGAACCAAACAGCCAATGTTTACACCGTATTTAATTAAAGACACCGAAGTGGTCGATAAAGACGGAAAAAAACAGACGCTGAAGATTGGCTATATTGGCGTCGTGCCGCCGCAAATCATGGGCTGGGATAAAGCTAATTTATCCGGGAAAGTGACGGTGAATGATATTACCGAAACCGTGCGCAAGTACGTGCCTGAAATGCGCGAGAAAGGTGCCGATGTCGTTGTCGTTCTGGCGCATTCTGGTCTGTCTGCCGATCCGTATAAAGTGATGGCAGAAAACTCAGTTTATTACCTCAGTGAAATTCCGGGCGTTAACGCCATTATGTTTGGCCATGCTCACGCCGTTTTCCCAGGTAAAGATTTTGCTGATATCGAAGGGGCTGATATCGCGAAAGGCACGCTGAATGGTGTTCCGGCGGTAATGCCAGGCATGTGGGGCGATCATCTTGGTGTGGTCGACTTACAACTTAGTAATGACAGCGGTAAATGGCAGGTGACGCAGGCGAAAGCGGAAGCACGGCCGATTTACGACATCGCGAATAAAAAATCCCTCGCGGCGGAAGACAGCAAGCTGGTAGAAACACTCAAAGCCGATCACGATGCCACACGCCAGTTCGTCAGCAAGCCAATCGGTAAATCCGCCGACAATATGTATAGCTATCTGGCGCTAGTGCAAGACGATCCGACCGTGCAGGTAGTGAACAACGCGCAAAAAGCGTATGTCGAGCATTACATTCAGGGCGATCCGGATCTGGCAAAACTGCCGGTGCTTTCAGCTGCCGCACCGTTTAAAGTTGGTGGTCGCAAAAATGACCCGGCAAGCTATGTGGAGGTGGAAAAAGGCCAGTTGACCTTCCGTAATGCCGCCGATCTTTATCTCTACCCCAATACGCTGATTGTGGTGAAAGCCAGCGGTAAAGAGGTGAAAGAGTGGCTGGAGTGCTCCGCCGGACAGTTTAACCAGATTGATCCTAACAGCACGAAACCACAGTCACTCATCAACTGGGATGGTTTCCGCACCTATAACTTTGATGTTATTGATGGTGTGAATTATCAGATTGATGTTACCCAACCCGCCCGTTATGACGGCGAGTGCCAGATGATTAATGCCAATGCGGAAAGGATTAAGAACCTGACCTTTAATGGCAAACCGATTGATCCGAACGCCATGTTCCTCGTTGCCACCAATAACTATCGCGCTTACGGCGGCAAATTTGCCGGTACGGGCGACAGCCATATCGCTTTTGCTTCACCGGATGAGAACCGCTCGGTGCTGGCAGCGTGGATTGCTGATGAGTCGAAACGTGTGGGGAAAATTCACCCGGCGGCAGATAACAACTGGCGTTTAGCACCAATAGCTGGCGATAAGAAACTGGATATCCGTTTCGAAACCTCTCCATCAGATAAAGCCGCGGCGTTTATTAAAGAGAAAGGGCAATATCCGATGAATAAAGTCGCGACCGATGATATCGGGTTTGCGATTTATCAGGTGGATTTGAGTAAGTAATACACTTCTTTTTCGGCCTGCAAATCATCAACCGCATCCGGCATTTATTGGCGGATGCGATGCTGGCGCATCTTATCCGCCCTACAAGTCATACACCGTAGGCCGCGCATCCTGCAGTTACGCCGCACGTTCATCCCGCACCGCCAACACCTCGGGCAAATTCAACTCAATCCAGTCCGCCAGTGCAGCAACCTTTTCGCTCACCTGCTCGCCCAGCGGCGTGAGGCTATATTCCACATGCGGCGGCACCACCGGATACGCGATACGGTTAAGAAAACCATCCTGCTCTAGCGCCTGTAACGACTGCGCAAGCATCTTTTCACTCACCCCGCCCATTTTGCGCCGCAGGTCGCTAAAGCGATGAGTACCTTCGCGTAGCGCCACCAGAATCAACACCCCCCAACGGCTGGTGACGTGTTTCAAAACCTCGCGCGACGGACACTGTTCAGCGAAGAGATTTCCCTCTTTCAGTTGTTGCGACAGGCTAACCTGACTCATCTCATACTTACCTTTTTGTACGTACTTACTAAAAGTAAGTTTAGGTGTTAGCGTATTTAAACACAAGACAAAACGATGGAGACTTCCTATGATCGCAATTACTGGTGCCACTGGCCAACTTGGTCACTATGTTATTGAATCCTTGATGAAAACGGTTCCTGCCAGCCAAATAGTGGCTATCGTTCGTAATCCGGCAAAAGCCCAGTCACTGACAGCACAAGGCATTACCGTGCGTCAGGCTGACTACGGCGATGAAGCCGCACTGACATCTGCACTTCAGGGAGTGGAAAAACTACTGCTGATCTCTTCCAGCGAAGTGGGTCAACGTGCCCCGCAGCATCGTAATGTTATTAATGCCGCAAAGGCGGCTGGTGTGAAATTTATCGCTTATACCAGTCTGCTTCACGCGGATAAATCTCCGCTCGGCCTCGCCGATGAGCACATTGAGACGGAGAAAATGTTGGCTGATTCTGGCATCGTTTACACCCTGCTGCGCAACGGCTGGTACACCGAAAACTACCTCGCCAGCGCCCCGGCAGCACTGGAACACGGCGTATTTATCGGTGCGGCGGGCGATGGCAAAATCGCCTCAGCAACGCGGGCAGATTATGCGGCAGCTGCGGCACGCGTGATTAGCGAAGCCGGTCACGAAGGCAAGGTTTACGAACTGGCGGGCGATAGTGCCTGGACGTTGACACAGTTAGCGGCAGAGCTGACCAAACAGAGCGGAAAATCCGTTACCTATCAAAATCTGAGCGAAGCCGATTTCGCCGCGGCACTGAAAAGCGTCGGACTGCCCGACGGACTGGCGGATATGCTGGCGGATTCTGACGTTGGCGCATCGAAAGGTGGTCTGTTTGATAACAGCAAAACGCTTAGCAAATTGATTGGCCGCCCAACGACAACGTTAGCCGAAAGCGTAAGCCATCTTTTTAATGTTAATAACTAGTTAATTAAAGTGGCATCCTCCCGCATCCTCTCTGATAATGACGGGATGCCGGGAGCAATCATGTCTGCTTCCTGAACGTTTCTTCTGACAGACCAATGGATGCCAGTAATGATTAGCGGCGTGCTGTACGCCCTGTTAGCAGGGTTGATGTGGGGGCTTATTTTTGTCGGGCCGTTGATCGTGCCGGAATACCCGGCGATGTTGCAGTCTATGGGGCGTTATCTGGCGTTAGGGTTAATTGCGCTGCCCATTGCCTGGCTGGGGCGCGTGCGTCTGCGTCAGTTGGCGCGTCGCGACTGGCTTACCGCCTTGATGCTCACTATGATGGGCAACCTCATTTATTACTTCTGCCTTGCCAGTGCCATTCAACGTACTGGCGCGCCTGTTTCCACGATGATTATCGGCACCCTGCCGGTGGTCATTCCTGTCTTTGCCAATCTGCTTTATAGCCAGCGCGACGGCAAACTCGCGTGGGGAAAACTCGCCCCGGCACTGATTTGTATTGGCATCGGCCTGGCGAGTGTGAATATTGCTGAGTTAAACCACGGACTCCCCGATTTTGACTGGGCACGTTATACCTCTGGCATCGTGCTGGCGTTAGTTTCCGTGGTCTGCTGGGCATGGTATGCCCTGCGCAACGCCCGCTGGCTGCGGGAAAATCCCGACAAACATCCGATGATGTGGGCGACGGCGCAGGCGCTGGTCACGCTGCCGGTTTCGCTTATCGGCTATCTCGTCGCTTGTTACTGGCTGAATACGCAAACGCCGGACTTCTCCCTACCTTTTGGCCCCCGTCCGCTTGTATTTGTTAGCCTGATGATTGCGATAGCTGTGCTTTGCTCATGGGTCGGCGCACTTTGCTGGAACGTCGCCAGCCAGCGATTACCAACGGTGATTCTCGGGCCACTGATTGTCTTCGAAACGCTGGCAGGTTTGCTGTACACCTTTTTGTTACGCCAGCAAATGCCGCCACTAATGACGCTGAGCGGTATCGCGCTGTTAGTGGTTGGCGTGGTCATTGCGGTCAGAGCAAAACCGGAAAAACCCTTAATTGAACCTGTCTCTGAAAGTTGACACGCTGGCAGTGAGTTAAATAAGCCTCTGCTACGTAAGGGTTATAGCTTTTGCCTTAAAGATGCATTTAAAATGCATCTTATCTTATTAAGAATGAGGTATCAGCTATGGCTTATCGCGACCAACCTTTAGGTGAACTGGCGCTCTCTATTCCTCGCGCTTCGGCTCTGTTTCGTAAATATGATATGGATTACTGCTGCGGCGGTAAGCAAACGCTGGCGCGTGCGGCGGCACGTAAAGAGCTGGATGTTGAGGTCATTGAAGCTGAGCTGGCAAAGCTCGCTGAACAACCGATTGAGAAAGACTGGCGTAGCGCCCCGCTGGCAGAAATCATCGACCATATCATCGTGCGCTACCACGATCGTCACCGCGAGCAACTGCCGGAGCTGATTCTGCAAGCCAGCAAAGTCGAACGCGTTCACGCCGACAAACCGAGCGTGCCAAAAGGGCTGACAAAATACCTGACTATGCTGCATGAAGAGCTTTCCAGCCACATGATGAAAGAAGAGCAAATTCTCTTCCCGATGATCAAACAAGGCATGGGCAGCCAGGCAATGGGACCAATCAGCGTGATGGAAAGCGAGCACGATGAAGCGGGCGAACTGCTGGAAGTGATTAAACACACCACCAATAACGTCACACCGCCGCCAGAAGCCTGCACCACCTGGAAAGCGATGTATAACGGTATTAATGAACTGATTGATGACCTGATGGATCACATCAGTCTGGAAAACAATGTACTGTTCCCACGCGCCCTGGCGGGTGAGTGATCTAAAAGCTGGATGGCATTGCGCCATCCAGCATGATAATGCGGTTATTTCCGCAGTTCAGCAGCCCGCTTCTTACCAATAAACAACCAGCCCAGCCCCAGAGCGATAAACCACAGCGGGGTAACCAGCAGCGCCTGGCGGGTATCATCTTCCAGTGTCAGCAGCACGACCACGAACACAAAGAATGCCATACATACCCAGCACATCAGCTTGCCGAGCGGCATCTTGTAGATTGATTTCTCATGCAGGTGCGGACGCTGTTTGCGATACACCAGGTACGAGCAAAGGATAATCGTCCAGACGAACATAAACAGAATCGCGGAAACGGTTGTAATCATCGTGAACGCGCCAATCACGCTGGGATTCACATACAACATCACCACGCCGCCGAGCAGACAGATACAAGAGAAGGTCAGCCCTTTCGCGGGTACTGCGCGCTTAGAGAGTTTAGCGAACGCTTTCGGTGCCACACCTTCCTGCGCCAGACCAAACAGCATACGGCTGGTAGAGAAGACACCGCTGTTAGCGGAAGACGCCGCAGAGGTCAGCACCACAAAGTTGATCACGCTGGCAGCCGCAGGCAAACCTACCAACACGAACAGTTCAACGAACGGGCTTTTCTCCGGGACTACCGAACTCCACGGCGTCACGGACATAATCACAATCAGCGCGAAGACGTAGAACATAATGATACGGATCGGAATGGAGTTAATCGCGCGTGGCAGTGATTTCTCTGGATCTTTGGTTTCCGCAGCTGTTGTACCTACCAACTCAATCCCCACGAAAGCGAAAACCGCTATCTGGAATCCGGCAAAGAAGCCACTTAAACCTTTCGGGAACCAGCCGCCGTCATTCCACAAATGCGCGAATGACGCTTCCACACCGGTCGGTGACTGAAAGTGCATCGCCACCATGACCAGGCCGACGACAATCAGCGACACGATGGCGACGATTTTGATCATCGCAAACCAGAACTCCATCTCACCGAACATTTTCACGGTGGCGAGGTTGAGCGTCAGCAGCAGCACTATCACCGCCAGCGAGGCGACCCAGTCGGAGAGCTCGGGGAACCAGAACTGAGCATAAGCCGTGATCGCCACCACGTCTGCCATACCGGTTACAACCCAGCAGAACCAGTAGGTCCAGCCGGTGAAATATCCTGCCCACGGCCCGAGTAAATCGGAAGCGAAGTCACTAAAAGATTTGTATTCCAGATTCGAAAGCAGCAATTCCCCCATTGCCCGCATCACGAAAAAGAGCATAAAACCAATGATCATATAAACGAAAATGATCGACGGCCCGGCAAGGCTAATCGTTTTGCCGGACCCCATAAACAACCCCGTACCAATGGCACCGCCAATGGCAATAAGCTGAATATGTCGGTTTGTGAGATTGCGCCGTAGCGACTGTTCAGCCGGAGCCTGATCATCGGCAACGACTTTTACCTGATCTACCATGTTTTTTTCTTCCTGTACCTGTCTGTGTTGTTCAGGCTCTACGGCCTTTAGTCAGTCTATGATACGACGAATCTGTATCGGGACTCATCGATATTAGGTAACAATACGCGGGATGAATACTAAGATTTAGATCTAATGTTAATTTTATGTTTAAAGTGAGTGTCATATCACGGTGATAACGCGAAACAGCTCACAAAAATACACGCTTACGGGGTCTTTGCAACACAAAATAGCGCCGTTTGGCAAACTGAAGGGTTTATTGCTGAATGTCTGCTCCCCTCTGGTTCGAGGGGAACAGAATGCGCTGCTTAGAGGATTTCCAGCAGTTCGACTTCAAACACCAGGGTGCTGAACGGTGGGATGGACGCGCCTGCGCCACGCTCGCCATATGCCAGTTCCTGCGGGATAGTCAGTTCCCATTTAGAACCTACCGGCATCAGAGTCAGTGCTTCAATCCAGCCAGGGATCACACCGTTAACCGGGAATTCAGCTGGCTCGCCGCGAGCAACGGAGCTGTCAAACACGGTGCCGTCGATCAGTTTTCCGGTGTAATGAACACGAACGCGGTCGGTACGTGCCGGAATTGCGCCTTCGCCCTGGTTGATCACGCGGAATTGCAGGCCAGATTCGGTGCTATTTACACCTTCTTTTTTGGCGTTTTCTTCCAGGTATTTCACACCTTCAGCAGCCATCGCCTGGAAACGCTGACGACGAACGGCATCGGCGCGTTCGTGGATTTCACGCAGCGCGCGGTGCACCACATCAACCGGAACAGCCGGATGTTTGCCTTCCAGCGCATCAGCAATGCCTGCAACCAGTGCTTCTGGCAGCAGCCCTTCCAGGCCAGATTCACTCAGTTGTTGCCCTACCTGCAAACCAATGCCGTAGCTTGCTTGCGCTTCGATGGTGTCAAAAGTTGGGGTGGTCATCGTATTTCCTTTCTTAGGGTATAAAGTAGCGGGCAGCATATCAGCCACACTTCTTTGGGTAAAACTTTGTCGCGGGAATGATGACAAATCCCGGGGAAAAAGAAACAATAGCAATATCCCGTATGAATATAATAAAGGCGGGTTTACCACGGACATCATAGCGTTAGCTTATTCATAGGCTATGATTGAGGAACAAGACGCGGAGCAGGAGGAAACCATGCCCGGGCGCTTTGAACTAAAACCAACCCTGGAGAAAGTCTGGCACGCGCCAGACAATTTTCGCTTCATGGACCCGCTGCCGCCGATGCATCGTCGGGGGATCATTATTGCCGCCATTGTATTGGTGGTCGGATTTCTGCTTCCATCTGATGATACGCCCAACGCGCTGGTGGTGACGCGTGAAGCGCAGTTAGATATTCAGTCGCAATCACAACCACCGACAGAAGAACAGCTGCGGGCGCAGCTAGTTACGCCACAAAATGATCCTGATCAGGTGGCCCCGGTCGCTCCAGAACCAATACAGGAAGGCCAGCCAGAAGAGCAGCCGCAAACCACCCAAACGCAACCATTCCAGCCAGATAGCGGAATTGATAATCAATGGCGCTCTTACCGTGTCGAACCCGGTAAAACGATGGCGCAGCTGTTCCGCGACCACGGACTGCCCGCTACCGATGTCTATGCAATGGCGCAGGTTGAAGGCGCGGGTAAGCCGCTGAGTAATTTGCAAAACGGGCAGATGGTGAAAATCCGCCAGAACGCCAGCGGCGTGGTGACGGGCTTAACCATTGATACGGGGAATAATCAACAGGTCTTGTTTACCCGCCAGCCGGATGGCAGTTTTATTCGTGCGCGGTAGATGAAGGGTCAACCAAAAGCCAGCTAAGGATTGTCTCTTTGATGACCTTACGTCTGGCTTCCAGTGCCTGGGGTGAAACCATACTGATGTGTTGACATCCTCCACGCCCTGAAGGACGTGGTTCCCTGCTACGTTCAGGCTGTCGCCTGAATTATTTCGGTGGGTTCCTGCTTCAACGAGCGGCCTGACTGCACCATCTCTCCACAGGCAAGAACGGCGTGTCCCGCCGCTAAAATGTTACGAGCGCCGTTTACATCGGCGTTCGCTGTATATCCACATACCTGGCATCTGAATTTACTTTGTGACAGGCGATTTTCTTTCGCTGT
>OFLS01000260.1_pt1 | contig 21882 bp, 20 predicted proteins | sample 1540891 | NCBI WGS metagenome assembly OFLS01 (sample SAMEA4413038, study PRJEB24355) | metagenome | biome: human; feature: gut; material: faeces | place: United Kingdom | collected 2010
CCTAATGAGTTCGGCACGCCGACGGTAATCGCCAGGATCCCGCTCACGCCGGAGAGTTTTTGCAGCACGCGAGACTGGGCATAAGCCGAGAACTCCAGCCCGCCGTACTCTTTTTTGATAATCATCGCGAAGAAACGATGCTCTTTAAGGTACGCCCACAACTCCGGCGGCAGATCCGCCAGCTCATGGGTGATCTGGAAATCATTCGCCATCCGGCAGGCTTCTTCTACCGGGCCGTCGAGAAACGCTTGCTCTTCGGCGGTCAGGCGCGGCTGCGGATAGTTATGCAGCTTTTTCCAGTCCGGCTTGCCCTGGAACAAGTCGCCCTCCCACCAGGTGGTGCCCGCATCAATCGCTTCTTTCTCAGTGCGCGACATCGGCGGCATCACCTTACGGAAACCGCGAAATACCGGCGCGGAAATCATCGACTTACGCATAGGTGCAAAGTTAAACGGCACGAGGATAATGGCCAGCGGCACCAGTACCCACGCCGACCACAGACCAGCAACGCCGAGGGCGGCTGTCCAGGCGAGCAAAATCAGACTGCTGATAAATAAGCTCACGCGGTGATAGAACAACGCGCCGAGCAGGACAACCGTAGCGAGAATACTCAAAATCATCATAACGAAAAGCCCCTTACTTGTAGGAGGTCTGACCACTTGTGATGATATGGTTGTAGTGGATGTAAAAATATTTAGCAATGTGTTTACAATATAATTACAACAAAGCTCACATTGTTGCTGTTTTTATCCGCACTTCAGGTCAAAAAGTCCTGGTCATAGCACCTGCCCGTACTTCTCGCTTTTGGCGGTATCCGGTACACTGCATTTTGTCTATTACATTTATGCTGAAGGATATCCTCATGTACCAGGATCTTATTCGTAACGAACTGAACGAAGCGGCGGAAACGCTGGCTAACTTTTTAAAAGATGACGCCAATATTCACGCCATTCAGCGCGCGGCGGTCCTGTTAGCAGACAGTTTTAAAGCTGGTGGCAAAGTGCTTTCCTGTGGCAACGGCGGCTCCCATTGCGACGCTATGCACTTTGCCGAAGAGTTGACGGGGCGCTACCGTGAAAACCGTCCGGGCTATCCGGCGATTGCCATTTCTGACGTTAGTCATATTTCCTGCGTCGGTAACGATTTTGGTTTCAACGATATTTTCTCCCGTTACGTTGAAGCGGTAGGTCGCGAAGGCGATGTACTACTGGGGATCTCCACCTCCGGTAACTCTGCAAACGTGATCAAAGCGATCGCGGCGGCGCGTGAGAAGGGGATGAAAGTGATCACCCTGACCGGTAAAGACGGCGGTAAAATGGCTGGCACAGCGGATATCGAAATTCGCGTACCGCACTTTGGTTATGCCGACCGCATTCAGGAGATCCACATTAAAGTGATCCATATCCTGATCCAGTTAATTGAAAAAGAGATGGTTAAGTAAGTCTGGCGTAGGCCGAATAATGCGTTTACGCCGCATCCGACCTGAAAATACTTAAATCAATCTTCGCCGGGGGCCATGCGCTCCCGCTGTTGTGGGGGTTACCTATGTGCGAATTGCTCGGGATGAGCGCCAACGTCCCTACCGATATCTGCTTTAGTTTCACCGGACTTGTACAGCGTGGTGGTGGAACCGGGCCACATAAAGATGGCTGGGGCATTACCTTTTACGAAGGTAAAGGCTGTCGCACATTTAAAGATCCGCAACCCAGCTTTAATTCCCCCATCGCCAAACTTGTCCAGGACTACCCGATAAAATCCTGTTCGGTGGTGGCTCATATTCGCCAGGCGAATCGGGGCGAGGTGGCGCTGGAAAATACTCACCCGTTTACCCGCGAGTTATGGGGGCGTAACTGGACTTATGCCCATAACGGACAACTGACGGGATACAAATCACTGGAAACCGGCAACTTCCGCCCGGTCGGTGAAACCGACAGCGAAAAAGCCTTCTGCTGGCTCCTGCATAAATTAACGCAGCGTTACCCGCGCACACCGGGCAACATGGCGGCAGTGTTTAAATATATCGCCTCACTGGCGGATGAACTGCGGCAGAAGGGCGTTTTCAACATGCTGCTTTCTGACGGGCGCTATGTAATGGCGTATTGCTCGACTAATTTACACTGGATCACCCGCCGCGCGCCGTTTGGCGTGGCAACGTTGCTGGATCAGGATGTGGAAATCGACTTCAGCTCGCAGACCACACCGAATGATGTGGTCACGGTGATTGCGACACAGCCGCTGACGGGCAATGAAACCTGGCAAAAGATTATGCCAGGCGAATGGCGCTTATTTTGCCTCGGGGAGCGTGTAGTTTGATGCCAGCTGTGGTTGCACAACTTCGTGGCTTAACGGCTTGCTGACCACGTAACGGCCATTGACCACAGAAACGGTCGGTGGCTTACGGGTTTGCTCAAAGTAGTCGTAGCCCGGCTTCAGTTGCTCCCAGAAGTCCTTAAAGTTGGAATATTTATGGCGCTTCATATTGGCGTCGGTCATGCGGAACGGGTAAATACTCACTTGCACGCTCGGCTGACCAAAAACCAGCGCACCAGTAACGAACTGGAAGATCTCATCAATACCCTGATTGGTCATCGCGTAGCAGCCGATGGAAACACAATCGCCGTGGATCATCAGATATTTCCCTTCATAACCATGCGCACGGTCATAGGCATTGGGGAATCCAATATTAATCGCTTTGTAGTAACGGCTGTCTGGTTTTAACTGATTACGCTGGACGCTATAAAACCCTTCCGGGCTTTTGAAATCGCCCTGACGCTGTTTTGGCCCTAAGCCGCCGGAATATTTACAGATTTTATAGCTGTCGAGCAGTTGATATTGCTCGCCCATTTTGACGTAGAGATCGAGTGTACGTTCTTCCTTGAAGATCTGGATGTAGACAGGGGATCCCATCAACTGCTGCTTATACTCTTTGCTCACTGGCGTGGTCGAGCTACTGCTGCCCAGCAAACCGGCAAACGAAACGCACGGGATCAACAACATCGCAAGAATTAATGCGATTTTACGCATACTGCTTATTCCTTGATAAAACGGTTACACACGCCAGGACGGCAAAATGGATCCCAAATCGGAATAGTCTGGATTGGGAAGGCTCACATTATCACCAAAAGAGTTTTACGCAAGCCTGTCGGCGCAGGGTTTACAAATTTAGCACAGGGGCAGTTTTCAATAGTCCGAAAAGCGCATGTATCATTTATTTCCTAAGATTATGAAACCTCAATAGTAATATGCAAATAAGCAATTAATAATCCCGTTTACTCCTCTGGTCTTTTAAAATTCTCACCTTCATTCAGCCGGTTTATGTCCTTCATGTCTTCGTTCTTGCTCGGCAGATTTCTGCATCCAGGCGTGTTTTCGTTATGCGTTTTGCTCCCTTTACTCGCCAGCGCCACCACATCACATATCTCTTTCAGCTACGCCGCCCGCCAGCGGATGCAAAACCGTGCGCGTTTATTAAAACAGTACCAAACCCATCTGAAAAAACAGGCCAGCTATATTGTGGAAGGCAATGCCGAAAGCAGAAAGGCGCTGCGCCAGCACAACCGCGAACAGATAAAACAGCATCCAGAATGGTTTCCTGCGCCGCTCAAGGCAAGTGACAGACGCTGGCAGGCGCTGGCGGAGAACAACCATTTCTTAAGCAGCGACCATCTACACAACATCACCGAAGTGGCGATTCACCGCCTGGAGCAGCAGCTTGGCAAGCCTTACGTCTGGGGCGGCACGCGGCCCGATCAAGGCTTCGACTGTAGCGGGTTGGTTTTTTATGCCTACAACAAGATCCTCGAGGCGAAGCTCCCACGCACGGCTAATGAGATGTATCACTATCGCCGGGCAACCATTGTGGCGAATAACGACCTGCGCCGGGGAGATTTGCTGTTTTTTCATATCCACAGCCGCGAGATTGCCGACCATATGGGCGTGTATCTGGGCGATGGACAGTTTATTGAGTCGCCGCGCACCGGGGAAACCATACGGGTAAGTCGGTTAGCTGAACCTTTCTGGCAGGACCATTTTTTAGGCGCGCGCCGGATTTTGACGGAAGAGACGATTTTGTAAATGGGTAATATTGACGAACTGGCAAAAGGTCGGATGCCACGCGGCATCCGACCTGTTTACATCTGGGCTGAAAACTCACGTTCTAAGACATCAACAATGAGCTGGTTTTTTGAAATGGAATGTTGTCTGGCGACGATGGTCAGCCGCGAATCAATGTGATGAGGAACACGAAGCGTCAGGCGTTTTTGCTCTTCTTCTTCACGAAAAGGGGCAATACCGTCCTCTTCACAATCCGCCATCCACTCATCCAGCGCGCTTTCGCCTTCACGATATAATGCCTCAATACTTGTGGCTACAAAGTCACAATAACCGTTTACATTGAGGAACTTGCCGCGAAATGCGTTGATATCGGCTTCAAATGTCACTGCGGCTGGTTGACCTTTAATTGTGATAATGTTCGATGCTTTATTCATAATCTACCCCTACACAGTTAACAAACCACTCCTTAAGACCTGCTACTGCGCCTTTATCCATCACATTCTTTGGATGTGGCTCATGTGTGCTGAATTTGGTCGTTCCAATCTGAAATTTTCGTCTGGAGCCGTTGTTATTTTTTATTGTTCCACCCACAGCTTTAATGAGTGCAACAACATCATCCCATTTAATTCCAGATTTTGGCGGCTCCGTCATTACATCGTCGAATGTTTTTCTATGACGAGAGCCTAGCGCGCTGACCTTAATCATACTATCAATCCATGACGTCATTGTATGGTGTCATCGTAGTCTCTTTGCAGTGTGACGTCAATTAATGGTGTCAGGTGCTGCAAAGCATGGAAAAGATTCCTCAATCAACTCAACGCCCCCATAATCTTCAACTCCAGCTCGTCCGGCACTTCGTTATACGACAGCACATGCAGCCCCGGCGCAAACAACCTTGCATAACGCGCCAGCAAAGGACGCAACTGCGGCGGCACCAGCAGCACCGGGTCTTTCCCCGCCGCTTTCATCTGCTCTTTTACCTGCGGCATCGTACTCTGGAACTGGTTGAGCATATTCGGATCGACCGGCACGCTGTCGAGCATCACTTTCCCGCCCTGTTGCGCCTGATTCACCACGTTGGTGAGCAGATTTTCCAGCTCATTATTCAGCGTATACACCGTCAGCTCCTGCTTGCGAACGAACGGATGGGTAATGCTGCGCCGCAATGCCAGGCGCACATCGGCCGCCAGCAGGATATGATCTTTGGTCACTGTGCTACTGGCGACCAGCACGGTGGCGATGGTGACAATATCGCGCAGGGAAACGCCTTCGGTCAGCAGCGCCCGGTACACTTTCAGCAATTGGCTGTAATTGAGCGCCGCGCTCAAATCTTCCGCCAGGCGCGGTGCCATCGACGACAAACGGTTATGCAACTGCGTGATGTCATCATAGTTAAACAAATCAGGAATATAGCTGCGCACAATCTTGTTCACATGGGTAGCGATCACGCTGGCGCTGTCGATCACCTGATACCCCATATTCAGCGCTTTCGCTTTCTGCGCGGGCTGGATCCAGGTCACCGGCATCCCGTACGCCGGGTCGTTCCCCAGCACGCCGTCAATCTCGCCGTAGGTTTCGCTGGAGGGCAGGGCCATCAGTTTATCCGCCGGAATATCCGCTTCATCGGCCTTAATGCCGTTGATGAATATGGCGTACTGGCTGGGCTTGAGGCGGAAGTTTTCCCGAATACGGATCTCCGGCAGCAGCACGCCGTTGCCGTCGGATATCACTTGCCGCACGCCGCGAATACGCTGGGTGAGTGGGTTACCCTGCGCTTTATCGACCAGCGCCACCAGTTTGTAACCGAGGCTTAAACTGATGGGTTCGATCAGCGGAATAGTCTCCCAACTGACCTGTTGCTCGCTGGTTTCGGTGATGGTGCGGGTCAGCGTTTCGAGGCTTTTCTCCTCCGCCTCCGCCGCCTGCGGGCGTTTGCTCATCCGCCAGCCGGTAAAACCAAGCAGGGCGCTGAACAGCAAAAACGGCAGATGCGGCATCCCCGGCACAACCGCCAGCACAAACATGATCCCGGTGGCGGTGTAGAGCACCGACGGGCTTGCCAGCAACTGGTTACGCACGTCATGGGCAATATCGCCGTTGTCGCTGACGCGGGTGACGATAATCGCCGCCGCGGTGGAAAGCAGCAGGGACGGGATCTGCGCCACCAGGCCGTCGCCGATGGTCATCAGCACATATTGCTGGAAGGCGGCATCGGCGCTCAGGTTGTATTTGAAGATCCCGATACAGACGCCGCCGATCAGGTTGATCGCCAGAATCATCATCCCGGCGATGGCATCCCCGCGCACAAACTTCGATGCCCCGTCCATTGCGCCGTAGAAATCGGCCTCGCTGGCAACATCTTTACGCCGGGTTTGCGCCTGCGCCTGGTTGATCAACCCGGCGTTAAGATCGGCGTCAATCGCCATCTGTTTGCCGGGCATCGCGTCCAGGGTAAAGCGGGCAGAAACCTCGGAAATACGCTCGGCCCCTTTGGTGACGACGATAAAGTTGATTGTCAACAGCGTCAGTAAATCCGAGCGTGAAAGCATTATCGCCGCGCTGCACGGGCAGTCGATTTTCAATGGCGGCGGGTTGTCGCCGTTAAATAAAATCAGCCTGTCTCATCCGCCAAAACCTGCCACCGTGGCGGTGCCGGAAGAGACGGAGAAAAAAGCGCGTGACGTCAATGAGAAAACGGCGCTGCTGAAGAAGAAATCCGCTACTGAGCTTGGCGAGCTGGCGACCAGTATCAACACCATTGCCCGTGATGCACATATGGAAGCGAATCTGGAGATGGAGATTGTTCCCCAGGGACTGCGCGTGCTGATTAAAGATGACCAGAACCGCAATATGTTTGAACGCGGCAGCGCACAGATTATGCCGTTCTTTAAAACTTTGCTGGTGGAGCTCGCGCCAGTGTTCGACTCGCTCGATAACAAAATTATTATTACCGGGCATACCGATGCGATGGCCTACAAAAACAATATCTACAACAACTGGAACCTTTCGGGCGATCGCGCGCTTTCGGCTCGTCGGGTGCTGGAAGAGGCCGGAATGCCGGAAGATAAAGTGATGCAGGTGAGCGCGATGGCGGACCAGATGCTGCTGGACGCGAAAAATCCGCAAAGCGCGGGCAACCGACGCATTGAGATTATGGTGCTGACCAAAAGTGCGTCCGATACGCTGTATCAATACTTTGGTCAGCATGGGGATAAAGTGGTGCAGCCGCTGGTGCAAAAGCTGGATAAGCAGCAGGTGCTTTCGCAGCGAACGCGCTAGATGCTGAATCTTTACGCATTTCTCAAACCCTGAAATCACTGTATACTTTACCAGTGTTGAGAGGTGAGCAATGCGTAAAATCATTCATGTGGATATGGACTGCTTTTTCGCCGCAGTGGAGATGCGCGACAATCCCGCCCTGCGCGATATCCCTATTGCTATTGGCGGCAGCCGCGAACGTCGGGGGGTGATCAGCACCGCCAATTATCCCGCGCGTAAATTTGGCGTACGTAGCGCTATGCCTACTGGGATGGCGCTCAAATTATGCCCACATCTCACCTTGCTTCCGGGGCGCTTTGACGCCTACAAAGAAGCCTCAAATCATATCCGTGAAATCTTCTCGCGCTACACCTCGCGCATTGAACCGTTGTCACTGGATGAGGCCTATCTCGATGTCACCGATAGCGTCCATTGCCACGGTTCTGCGACCCTCATCGCCCAGGAAATCCGCCAGACGATTTTCAGCGAGCTGCAACTGACGGCGTCTGCGGGCGTGGCACCAGTAAAGTTTCTCGCCAAAATCGCCTCCGACATGAATAAACCCAACGGCCAGTTTGTGATTACGCCGGCAGAAGTTCCGACATTTTTACAAACCTTACCGCTGGCAAAAATCCCCGGCGTCGGCAAAGTCTCGGCGGCAAAACTGGAAGCGATGGGGCTGCGGACCTGCGGTGATGTGCAAAAGTGTGATCTGGTGACTCTGCTCAAACGTTTTGGCAAATTTGGCCGCATTTTGTGGGAGCGTAGTCAGGGGATTGACGAGCGCGACGTTAACAGCGAACGGTTGCGAAAATCCGTCGGCGTGGAACGCACGATGGCGGAAGATATTCATCACTGGTCTGAATGTGAAGCGATTATCGAGCGGCTGTACCCGGAACTTGAACGCCGTCTGGCAAAAGTAAAACCTGATTTACTGATTGCTCGCCAGGGGGTGAAATTAAAGTTTGATGATTTTCAGCAAACCACTCAGGAGCACGTCTGGCCGCGGCTGAATAAAGCTGACTTAATTGCCACCGCGCGTAAAACCTGGGATGAACGTCGCGGCGGGCGCGGTGTGCGGCTGGTGGGGCTGCATGTGACGTTGCTTGACCCGCAAATGGAAAGACAACTGGTGCTGGGATTATGATGTATACTATTATGTATATTCTGGTGTGCATTATTATGAGGGTATCACTGTATGCATCGAATTCTCGCTGAAAAAACGGTCAATATCACTGAGTGACGTAAAAATCCAGCAAAATACTTTATTGATCAACCGGTTGCGGTTCTTTCTAATAATCGCCCCGCAGGATATCTCTTAAGTGCCAGCGCATTCGAAGCGTTAATGGACATGCTTGCAGAACAAGAGGAGAAAAAACTGGTGAAGGCGCGCTTCCGTCCGAGTGCCGCAAGATTAGAGGAAATTACACGCCGCGCTGAACAATATCTTAATGATATGACGGATGATGATTTCAATGACTTTAAGGAATAAGGATGCGGGTATTCAAAACAAAACTTATTCGCCTGCAACTTACAGCAGAGGAACTTGATGCGTTAACGGCGGATTTTATTTCCTATAAGCGTGACGGTGTTTTGCCAGATATATTTGGTCGCGATGCACTCTACGACGACTCGTTTACCTGGCCATTAATCAAATTTGAGCGAGTTGCTCATATTCATCTGGCAAATGTGAATAATCCATTTCCGCCACAGTTGCGCCAATTCAGCAGAACGAATGACGAAGCGCATTTGGTATATTGTCAGGGTGCGTTTGATGAGCAAGCATGGTTGCTCATTGCCATTCTGAAGCCTGAACCTCATAAACTGGCTCGAGATAACAACCAAATGCATAAAATTGGAAAAATGGCAGAAGCGTTTCGCATGCGTTTTTGAATTTATATTATGAATAACATACAAATAAGAGATTATCAGCCTGGCGATTTTCAGCAACTATGCGCTATTTTCATTAGAGCGGTTACGATGACCGCCAGTCAGCATTATTCACCACAACAAATTGCCGCCTGGGCGCAGATTGACGAATCTCGCTGGAAGGAGAAACTCGCGAAATCACAAGTGCGGGTTGCAGTCATTAATGCAAAACTGGTCGGCTTTATTACCTGCGTTGAACATTATATCGATATGTTATTTGTTGACCCTGAATACACCCGCCGTGGGGTTGCCAGCGCTTTGTTAAAACCTTTGATTAAGTCTGAATCCGAACTAACGGTAGATGCCAGCATAACCGCAAAACCCTTTTTTGAACGTTATGGTTTTCAGACAGTTAAGCAGCAGCGCGTTGAATGCCGGGGAGCGTGGTTTACTAATTTTTATATGCGATATAAACCGCAACATTAAATCCAGCTTGCAATGAAAATAACGCCCGCCTAGTATGTGCGCGTTTTCTTATTCCACAAACTGCAAGGAGGTAAATCATGACAAATCCTTTATCAATGACTCTTTGCAGACCTTTCCAGGATTAATTCTTTTTTTCTTGCCCTGGATTCGTCTGCCATTTCCTGATTTTTATATTTATATACTCTAAATAATTCGAGTCGCAGTACATGCAACTTGAAGTATGACGAGTATAAATGGAATGATACATGGGCAAATATATTCGTCCCTTATCCGATGCGGTATTTACCATCGCATCTGATGACCTGTGGATCGAGAGTTTAGCGATCCAACAATTACACACCACGGCAAATTTACCCAACATGCAGCGCGTAGTAGGGATGCCAGATTTACACCCCGGACGCGGCTACCCGATTGGCGCAGCGTTATTCTCTGTTGGTCGTTTTTACCCGGCAAGACGTCGCGGTAACGGTGCTGGAAACAGAAACGGGCCGCTGCTCTGACACGCTGCGTTCGGCGCTGATTTCTCTGGATGGCGATAACGCATGGGCATTAAGCGAAAGTTGGTGCGGCACTATTCAGTGGATTTGTCCGAGTCCGTATCGGCCTCATCATGGGCGCAAAAACTTGTTTCTGGGCATGCTAACAAGCGGCTGGCGCGATTGCTGATTGCCTGGAAGCTGGAACAACAGCAACAGGAAAATAGCGCGGTGCTGAAATCGCAGCGGCGAATGTTCCATCACCAGATTGAACGTGGCAACCCGAGACGGACATTTACAGGGATGGCTTTTATCGAAGGATAATGAAGGATGAAACTGCCGGAAGGCGATTAAACGCCATCCGGCAGCAAATCAAATAATTACTTCGCCGGAATTTCTTTCAGCAGTTCAGTCAGCAGTGTCCAGTAATGACCTACGCTTTCGATGTGAACTTGCTCATCCGGAGAGTGTGGACCGGTGATTGTTGGCCCGATAGAAACCATGTCCATTTCCGGATACGGTTTTTTAAACAGACCACATTCCAGGCCCGCGTGAATAATCTGGATGTTCGGCGTCTTGTTGAACAGTCGCTGATAGGTTTCACGTACCAGATGCATCACCGGAGAATTAGCGTCCGGCTGCCAGCCAGGATATGCGCCTTTCGCTTCGGTTTTCGCGCCAGCCAGTTTACCCAGCGAATCCAGCATGCTCACCACGTAGTCTTTACCGCTGTCGATCAGAGAACGGATCAGGCAGTGAATTTCTACGTTATTGTCAGTCATGGTCACCACACCGACGTTCAGGGAGGTTTCGACCACACCTTTTGCCACGTCGGAGTTGCGGATCACACCGTTCGGGGTGGCGTTCAGCAGACGAATAAAGGTATCGCGAGATTTCGCAATCAGGGCAGCTTTATCGTTCGCAACAGAGTCCAGCAGCAATGCCAGATTTTTCTCTTTCTCTGCCAGCTCGTTTTTCAGGATTTCCTGATAGGTATTCACCAGAGATTTCAGGGCGTCGACTTTATCAGCTGCGACAGCAATGGTCGCAAAGGCTTCACGCGGGATGGCGTTACGCAGTGTGCCACCGTTGAAATCGATAAGGCGCAGGTCCAGCTCTTCTGCATGACCCGCCAGGAAGCGCACCAGCAGTTTGTTGGCATTACCCAGGCCAACGTGGATTTCACCGCCGGAGTGACCGCCTTTTAGACCTTTTAAGGTTAACTTGAAGGTTTCAAAACCAGCTGGAACTGCTTCACGATCTAAATGCAGGTTGGAGGTGAAGTCGATACCCCCCGCGCAACCCATGTAGATTTCACCTTCCTCTTCGGAGTCGGTGTTAATCAGAATATCAGCCTGCAACCAGTTGCTCTGTAAGCCAAAAGCACCATCCATACCGGCTTCTTCGGTCATGGTCAGCAGCACTTCCAGCGGGCCGTGAACCACGTTTTCGTCAGCCAGAACCGCCAGCGCAGACGCCATACCAATGCCGTTATCCGCACCCAGCGTGGTGCCGCGCGCTTTAACCCATTCGCCATCAATATAAGGCTGGATAGGATCTTTAGTGAAGTCATGCACGGTGTCGTTATTTTTCTGTGGCACCATATCGAGGTGGGCCTGCAAGACGACCGGTTTACGATTTTCCATACCTGCGGTAGCAGGTTTACGAATCAGGATATTACCTACCTGATCGCGTTCGACATGGAAACCTTTCTCTTTTGCCCAACCAACAATGTATTCAGCGAGTTGCTCTTCATGATAGGACGGGTGAGGAATAGAACAGATTTTGGCAAAAATATCCCACAGCGGCTGTGGAGATAATTGAGACAGTTCAGACACGTTAAGTCTCCTTGTCGATCACCCGCAAAACAGTATTGCAGGTCACAGGGTTAGCAGAAAATGTTGTCAACACAAGACAGGCTTGCGAGATATGTTTGAGAATACCACTTTATCCCGCGTCAGGGAGAGGCAGTGCGTAAAAAGACGCGGACTCATGTGAAATACTGGTTTTTAGTGCGCCAGATCTCTATAATCTCGCGCAACCTATTTTCCCCTCGAACACTTTTTAAGCCGTAGATAAACAGGCTGGGACACTTCACATGAGCGAAAAATACATCGTCACCTGGGACATGTTGCAGATCCATGCACGTAAACTCGCAAGCCGACTGATGCCTTCTGAACAATGGAAAGGCATTATTGCCGTAAGCCGTGGCGGTCTGGTACCGGGTGCGTTACTGGCGCGTGAACTGGGTATTCGTCATGTCGATACCGTTTGTATTTCCAGCTACGATCACGACAACCAGCGCGAGCTTAAAGTGCTGAAACGCGCAGAAGGCGATGGCGAAGGCTTCATCGTTATTGATGACCTGGTGGATACCGGTGGCACTGCGGTTGCGATTCGTGAAATGTATCCAAAAGCGCACTTTGTCACCATCTTCGCAAAACCGGCTGGTCGTCCGCTGGTTGATGACTATGTTGTTGATATCCCGCAAGATACCTGGATCGAACAACCGTGGGATATGGGCGTCGTATTCGTCCCGCCAATCTCCGGTCGCTAATCTTTTCAACGCCTGGCACTGCCGGGCGTTGTTCTTTTTAACTTCAGGCGGGTTACAATAGTTTCCAGTAAGTATTCTGGAGGCTGCATCCATGACACAGGCAAACCTGAGCGAAACCCTGTTCAAACCCCGCTTTAAACATCCTGAAACCTCGACGCTAGTCCGCCGCTTTAATCACGGCGCACAACCGCCTGTGCAGTCGGCCCTTGATGGTAAAACCATCCCTCACTGGTATCGCATGATTAACCGTCTGATGTGGATCTGGCGCGGCATTGACCCACGTGAAATCCTCGACGTCCAGGCACGTATTGTGATGAGCGATGCCGAACGTACCGACGATGATTTATACGATACGGTGATTGGCTACCGTGGTGGCAACTGGATTTATGAGTGGGCCACCCAGGCGATGGTGTGGCAACAAAAAGCCTGTGCGGAAGAAGATCCGCAACTCAGTGGTCGTCACTGGCTGCATGCGGCTACGTTGTACAACATTGCCGCCTATCCTCATCTGAAAGGAGATGACCTGGCCGAGCAAGCGCAGGCTTTGTCAAACCGCGCCTATGAAGAGGCCGCTCAGCGTCTGCCGGGCACCATGCGGCAGATGGAGTTTACCGTACCCGGCGGTGCGCCCATCACCGGCTTTTTGCATATGCCGAAAGGCGATGGCCCGTTCCCGACAGTATTAATGTGTGGTGGTCTGGATGCGATGCAGACGGACTATTACAGCCTGTATGAACGTTATTTTGCGCCGCGCGGCATTGCGATGCTGACTATTGATATGCCGTCGGTGGGCTTTTCTTCAAAATGGAAGCTCACCCAGGACTCCAGCCTGTTGCATCAGCACGTCTTAAAGGCGCTGCCTAACGTACCGTGGGTAGATCACACTCGCGTCGCGGCCTTTGGTTTCCGTTTCGGCGCTAACGTTGCCGTGCGTCTGGCATACCTTGAATCGCCGCGTCTGAAAGCGGTTGCCTGTCTTGGTCCGGTAGTTCATACCCTGTTGAGTGATTTTAAGTGCCAGCAACAGGTGCCGGAAATGTATCTTGACGTTCTGGCGAGCCGTTTGGGGATGCATGATGCTTCCGACGAAGCGTTGCGCGTGGAGCTGAATCGCTATTCATTAAAAGTGCAAGGATTGCTGGGACGTCGCTGCCCAACGCCAATGTTATCAGGCTACTGGAAGAACGATCCGTTCAGCCCGGAAGAGGACTCACGCTTAATCACCTCATCATCTGCTGACGGTAAATTGTTAGAGATCCCATTTAACCCGGTGTATCGGAATTTTGACAAAGGTCTTCAGGAAATAACAGACTGGATTGAAAAACGATTGTGTTAAAAATTTGCTAAATTTTGCCAATTTGGTAAAACAGTTGCATCACAACAGGAGATTGCAATGACGTTACCGAGTGGACACCCGAAGAGCAGATTGATCAAAAAATTTACCGCACTAGGCCCGTATATTCGTGAAGGTAAGTGCGAAGATAATCGATTCTTTTTCGATTGTCTGGCTGTATGCGTCAACGTGAAACCGGCACCGGAAGTGCGTGAGTTCTGGGGCTGGTGGATGGAACTGGAAGCGCAGGAATCCCGTTTTACCTACAGTTACCAGTTTGGTCTGTTCGATAAAGCAGGCGACTGGACGAGTGTTCAGATAAAAGATGCCGAAGTGGTTGAACGACTGGAGCACACCCTGCGTGAATTTCACGAGAAGCTGCGTGAGCTGCTGGCGACGCTGAATCTGAAGCTGGAACCGGCGGATGATTTTCGTGATGAACCGGTGAAGTTAACGGCGTGAGTGAAATGTGCCGGATGCATCACATCCGGCAATATCCATTAAAACTGATAGGTCATGCCAACCGCGACAATATCATCATTATTGATGTTCAGCTTATTATCGCTATCCAGTTGGTTGATTTTATAATCAACAAACGCTGACATATTTTTGTTGAAATAATATGTAGCACCGACGTCGATATAATTGACCAGATCTTCATCACCGATGCCTTCAATATCTTTCCCTTTCGATAAGACATAACCCAGCGACGGACGCAGACCAAAGTCAAACTGGTATTGGGCGACCGCTTCAAAGTTCTGTGTCTTATTGGCAAAGCCGCCAGTTATTGGCGTCATTTTGCGTGTTTCAGAATAGAAAGTTGCCAGATAAATATTATTGGCATCGTATTTCAGACCTGTTGCCCATGCTTCTGCACGCTTGCCTGTGCCACGGCTTTGCAGGTTCTGCTCGTTAGTGCGATCGGAGTTGGTATAGGCCCCACTGATGGCGAAATCGCTGCCACCAAAGTCATATGTCAATGACGTACCGAAGCCATCGCCGTTTTGCTTTTTAACGTCGCGGTTTTCGTTTTTCCCTTGATATTGCAGGGTTAAGTTCAGGCCATCGATAACGCCGAAGAAGTCGGTGTTCCGATACGTCGCCAGACCGCTGGCGCGTTTGGTCATAAAGTTGTCGGTCTGCGCCGAGGAGTCGCCACCAAATTCCGGGAACATATCGGTCCAGGCTTCCACGTCATACAGCGCGCCCAGGTTACGACCATAATCGAAAGAACCCAAATCTTTATATTTCAACCCGGCAAAAGCGAGACGCGTTTTTTGCTGTGCAGTATCACTCTCCGCTTTATTACCGGCAAACTCTGCTTCCCAACGACCATAACCCGTCAGTTGATCGTTAATTTGTGTTTCGCCTTTAAAACCAAAACGGATATAACTCTGGTCGCCATCTTTACTGTCGTTATCACTCATATAATGCATGGCTTTAACTTTGCCATAGACATCCAGTTTATTACCGTCTTTGTTATATATTTCTGCGGCCTGTACGGATGCAGATGCCACAATGCCCATCACCACTAATGCCAGAGTGCTCTTTTTCATTTTCATTCCTGATTTTAATTAACGCGCGAATATTCAGCGGGAGAGTCCCGTTGAAAACAGGAAAGTTTTTAACCTGAGATTGTTAAAGATATATTACAGATTAATAATATTCTTAAAATGTGGTAATTTATTAAATCTGTAATAAAAGCGTAAACAACTGCCGCTACGCTTGCTGATCCCGCGCAACAAAACGCCATGCTTTGCTCGCAGATGGTTGGCAACCGACGACAGTCCTGCTAAAACGTTCGTTTGATATCATTTTTCCTAAAATTGAATGGCAGAGAATCATGAGTGACAGCCAGACGCTGGTGGTAAAACTCGGCACCAGTGTGCTAACAGGCGGATCGCGCCGCCTGAACCGTGCCCATATCGTTGAACTTGTTCGCCAGTGCGCGCAGTTACATGCCGCCGGGCATCGGATTGTTATTGTGACGTCGGGCGCGATCGCCGCCGGACGTGAGCACCTGGGTTACCCGGAACTGCCAGCGACTATCGCCTCGAAACAACTGCTGGCGGCGGTAGGGCAGAGTCGACTGATTCAACTGTGGGAACAGCTGTTTTCGATTTATGGCATTCACGTCGGGCAAATGCTGCTGACTCGTGCTGATATGGAAGACCGTGAACGCTTCCTGAACGCCCGCGACACCCTGCGTGCGTTGCTCGATAACAATATCGTTCCGGTAATCAATGAGAACGATGCTGTCGCTACGGCAGAGATTAAGGTCGGCGATAACGATAACCTTTCTGCGCTGGCGGCGATTCTGGCGGGTGCCGATAAACTGTTGCTGCTGACCGATCAAAAAGGTTTGTATACCGCTGACCCGCGCAGCAATCCGCAGGCAGAACTGATTAAAGATGTTTACGGCATTGATGACGCACTGCGCGCGATTGCCGGTGACAGCGTTTCAGGCCTCGGAACTGGCGGCATGAGTACCAAATTGCAGGCCGCGGACGTGGCTTGCCGTGCGGGTATCGACACCATTATTGCCGCGGGCAGCAAGCCGGGCGTTATTGGTGATGTGATGGAAGGCATTTCCGTCGGTACGCTGTTCCATGCCCAGGCGACTCCGCTTGAAAACCGTAAACGCTGGATTTTCGGTGCGCCGCCGGCGGGTGAAATCACGGTAGATGAAGGGGCAACTGCCGCCATTCTTGAACGCGGCAGTTCCCTGTTGCCGAAAGGCATTAAAAGCGTGACTGGCAATTTCTCGCGTGGTGAAGTCATCCGCATTTGCAACCTCGAAGGTCGCGATATCGCTCACGGCGTCAGTCGTTACAACAGCGATGCATTACGCCGCATTGCCGGACACCACTCGCAAGAAATTGATGCAATACTGGGATATGAATATGGCCCGGTTGCCGTTCACCGTGATGACATGATTACCCGTTAAGGAGCAGGCTGATGCTGGAACAAATGGGCATTGCCGCGAAGCAAGCCTCGTATAAATTAGCGCAACTCTCCAGCCGCGAAAAAAATCGCGTGCTGGAAAAAATCGCCGATGAACTGGAAGCACAAAGCGAAATCATCCTCAACGCTAACGCCCAGGATGTTGCTGACGCGCGTGCCAATGGCCTTAGCGAAGCGATGCTTGACCGTCTGGCACTGACGCCCGCACGGCTGAAAGGCATCGCCGACGATGTGCGTCAGGTGTGTAATCTCGCCGATCCGGTGGGGCAGGTAATCGATGGCGGCGTACTGGACAGCGGCCTGCGTCTTGAGCGTCGTCGCGTACCGCTGGGGGTTATTGGCGTGATTTATGAAGCGCGCCCGAACGTGACGGTTGATGTCGCTTCGCTGTGCCTGAAAACCGGTAACGCGGTGATCCTGCGTGGTGGCAAAGAAACCTGTCGCACTAACGCTGCAACGGTAGCGGTGATTCAGGACGCCCTGAAATCCTGCGGCTTACCGGCGGGTGCCGTGCAGGCGATTGATAATCCTGACCGTGCGCTGGTCAGTGAAATGCTGCGTATGGATAAATACATCGACATGCTGATCCCGCGTGGAGGCGCTGGCCTGCATAAGCTGTGCCGCGAACAGTCGACAATCCCGGTGATCACAGGCGGTATAGGCGTATGCCATATTTACGTTGATGAAAGTGCAGAGATCGCTGAAGCCCTGAAAGTAATCGTCAACGCAAAAACTCAGCGTCCGAGCACATGTAATACGGTAGAAACGTTGCTGGTAAATAAAAACATCGCCGATAGCTTCCTGCCCGCATTAAGCAAGCAAATGGCGGAAAGCAGCGTGGCATTACACGCAGATGTAGCTGCGCTGGCGCAGTTGCAGGCAGGCCCCGCGAAGGTGGTGGCTGTTAAAGCCGAAGAGTATGACGATGAGTTTCTGTCATTAGATTTGAACGTTAAAATCGTCAGCGATCTTGACGATGCCATCGCCCATATTCGTGAACACGGCACACAACACTCCGATGCGATCCTGACCCGCGATATGCGCAACGCCCAGCGTTTTGTTAACGAAGTGGATTCGTCCGCTGTTTACGTTAACGCCTCTACGCGTTTTACCGATGGCGGCCAGTTTGGTCTGGGTGCGGAAGTGGCGGTAAGCACACAAAAACTCCACGCGCGTGGCCCAATGGGGCTGGAAGCACTGACCACTTACAAGTGGATCGGCATTGGTGATTACACCATTCGTGCGTAAATAAAACCGGGTGATGCAAAAGTAGCCATTTGATTCACAAGGCCATTGACGCATCGCCCGGTTAGTTTTAACCTTGTCCACCGTGATTCACGTTCGTGAACATGTCCTTTCAGGGCCGATATAGCTCAGTTGGTAGAGCAGCGCATTCGTAATGCGAAGGTCGTAGGTTCGACTCCTATTATCGGCACCATTTATATCAAGCAATTACGATTAAATCCTCTCTTTGTCTGCATCATGATTTTTTCCGTGTAACTCCATGTGTAAGTAATTTTCGTCAACATAAATCAACAATAGAGCATCCGTATCTCAGATTGGCTCAGTCTTGTTGATTTTTTCATCTTGATGAAACAATATTTCTGATATTGATGTTGGACATTTGGGGGGCAGCTTAGCAGGCCTGTACAGGTTGTTTCATTGATTATTACTCTATATGCCTGCCCTTTTAGATAGCCCTTTCCTGTCTACTTCCATCTATGGTGTAATCCCTTGCGAGATTAAGGTTTCTTTCGAGAGATAGTATGGAATTATTCGAAAATTATTTGTCAGCGTTACCTAAAAAAAAGCGATTGAGTAAAGTCAAGTTGATTATCCTAAAGAGATTATGGGTTTCAGATGATTTTGATTTTCCTAAACCTTGGGTCCCATCGACAGAATTACTGGAATTGACAGGGCAAAAGTACTTCGATAGACGAACAAGAGAGTTGCGTGATGAACTAGGCTGTGATCTCGAAAGCTCGTACATTCCGGAATTCTCGGGACATGCTTGGCGGCTGAAATCAAGCATGATTGCCCCGCCAATGGAAAGGGAATATCTGACAGAATCACAACGATCCAGTTTATTTTCTAACTGCAGCAATACATGTGCAACATGTGGTAAAACTGTTGCCGCTGGGGTCAGGGGGCTACAAGCGGATCACAAAATACCTTTGTCACGCGGTGGTGGAAATGAGTTAACCAATTGGCAAGCTCTTTGCCACAATTGCAACGTAGGTAAGAGAAGAGCATGAGAGGGATGTACTGAAGATTGTTACACATGCTCATGGGCATTTCCTGAAAAATTTGGGATAACAACAATGCTCCATCTGCCAGAAGCTAGTTTAAGAAGAGCCCAACAACTAGCTGATGCAAAGGGTTTTTCTTTAGACGAAATCGTTGACTACGCAATACGCAAGCTTTGAACATCATTCGATTCCAGTGGTGATGCCAACTGTTTTTTTTTCATTAGATCAACCGCTTCGAGTGCTTTACGAATTTGCCTTCCTGTTGCTTCGGCAACAGGAGGAGGAAAAGCGTTACCTACTTGACGATAAGCAGCTGTTTTTTTCCCAGAGAATTCCCACCAGTCCGGGAAACCTTGGATTCGTGCAGCCATTCTCACCGTCAAACGAGGCATATTTTCAAGACCTGCTCGAATATTTCCGTCTCTTCCAATATACCCAGTAAACCCCTTTTCAGGGCTACTATCAGCTATGGAATGCCCGTTGACTCCAAGCGCTTGCCAAGCTTTTTTGGCTCTCGTCGGTCCAAGGTCTGGACCTCCATGCTTATGGGAACCGCCAACAAGTGTAGGGGCTATATTGTTAGCGGCCTTTCTCCATGCCTCGGCTCCTTCCCAGCCACCCTGTGACATTAAGTCAAAGAGAGCATCACCCACAGTCGGTGGTATCAACGTTTCACTCGGCCAACGAAAATGAGCGGAATACTTACCACGCAATGCAACTAAAAGAACTCGGGGACGAAGCTGAGGAACTCCGTAATCAGAAGCGTTATGAAGTTTCCAAAAGGTTTTATAACCCATTGCAGAGAAAGCATGATCTAGTTCTTGTCGGTATTGTTTAAACTTTGGGTCTAATAAACCTGAAACATTTTCAATCATTACTGCTTTTGGCTTAATGATGTTCACAATTTTGAGCGCTGTTGGAAACAAATCACGTTCATCATCTTTGCCTAGTTGTTTCCCTGCTTTTGAGAATGGCGGGCAGGGCACTCCCCCTGCGACCAAGTCAATATCAGAAAAATTATATGCAGTATGTTCAGCAAAATGCTTAACGCAACCCTCTATGATATTTTCCCAACCTAAAGAATGGAGCTCATTGTTGAGGCGAAGAGTTTCGCAGGCTGCAGGATCAATCTCGACGAGCGCGCGGTGAGTGAAGCCAGCGTTATGTAACCCTAGAGCTTGACCTCCTGCCCCTGCACAAATCTCTACAGATGTGTATTGTAACATGTCATTAAACCTGTATATAAAAACAGTTGTATGTTTATCTGATCAGAGACCATTACGCAACAAATTGTACAAAACAAGTAGTACCGTCGCTATTGAACCGGTCAGCTTAGTTACTTGATTGCTGAATGACAAGGCAATCTACAACTTTGTTTTGGAATCCTATATTTATCAAATAACTAACATTCGACAGTACTATTGGCATTCTCTTGATCAGACAGGCAGAATCTCATGTGGACTGAATAAAATGCCTTAGCTGAGTACGAAAAGAACTACTATCTGTTTACATGATTTTTTGTCCGTAAGATGCATTGCGTCCGCTGTAAATAGCAGACGCATTCTGCAGAGAACAAATGAATAAGAAAGATTGGCACGCTGCTTGTGGAATTCAGCTTTGGCTTCGTCGCAACATGTCGGTTGTTTGTCGTGCTCGTAAGATATCTACGGTCTGAAGATAATGTGATTGCTCCCGCCTGCTCAACACTCTGTTATCGATACGAATCAGTTCGTACTTATCTACTAGGAAGTTGACTGTATCGGCTAAGGGGAATCCCGTTTTCAATATGTACCTTCATAACAGTGTCGTCAATGCGCTGCGTATCGTTAAGAGTCAGGCTGTAGTGTTTGTCCTGCAGGTATGTAACTAGGGGCTGTCAGACGGTTACAGAGGACTTCGCCACACGTTTTCGGGATATAGGTAAAATTCTCATCGTCGGTTATTCTGCGAATAAAAGAAATTAATTGCGGACGGGTTTTTCGCGGTACGTCACTGTCGTATGGCAGCCAGCGTATCTTGGTTTATGCCCTGCTCCGTATTGTTATGTCGGTCGGTATGGCATAATGCAGTCCTAGCTTTTTCATCGCTGGCAAATGTACCAGTGCGAACCGAAGGGGGGATTCACCGATCATCCTTTTCGCATACAGCGTGACGGTCTGCTGATGACGGGGATTCAGTTCACCGCTGGTGAACATGAGTTCCAGTTGTTTCATCAGCAGTGGAAAGGCTTGGTCCAGATGGTATGCATCCGCATCGCTGAACCGGCCTCTGATACCGGCGCGGTCTGCAAGGTAATGCAGGCGGTTACCCTCCTGTACCAGTCGGGCCCCGAAACAGGGCGTCACGGTGCAGGGCAGCCCCCACCAGGGGCGGTCGTGATTGTCGTCGGGAGGCGTTGTCCCGGGGAGTGTGTCTGACACGATAAAGTCCTCACAGAAAATCGGTTAAGAATGGTCCGGTAGTGGCGATAATTCTGCTCATCAGAATTCCCTTCCAGACTCAGTTCAGGGTGACGCTCATCAGCCGGACATACGGACCAAAACTGTCCTTACGGCGTTCTGCAAACACGGCCAGCACACCGGGAATATCCTGCACTTCACGACCGGTATACGCTTCAGCACTGCCGTGCCAGCGGTA
>OFLS01000264.1_pt1 | contig 21611 bp, 16 predicted proteins | sample 1540891 | NCBI WGS metagenome assembly OFLS01 (sample SAMEA4413038, study PRJEB24355) | metagenome | biome: human; feature: gut; material: faeces | place: United Kingdom | collected 2010
AACATATAAATCGCCTGGATTACCATTATTTTCGCCATCATTACCTTCACCCTTTACACTCATGATAGCTCCATTGTTTATTCCTTTAGGTATAGTAATGTTTATTGTTTTTCTTTGAACTTCGTATCCTTTACCTTTACAATTTTCACATTTTTCATCGATTACATAGCCTTCTCCATGACATTTATCACATTCAGATTGTTGTGTAAAAATTCCAAAAGGTGTTCTTTTAGTATCGTTTATGATTCCAGTACCATTACATTTATCGCATTTTCTCTTTTCTGTTCCTGGCTTTGCTCCATCGCCGTTACAAACATGACATTTTACCTTTTTCTTATATGAAATTTCTTTTTTGGTACCGTTAATTGAATCTTCAAAATCTATTTCCAGTTCAACTTGAATATTAGAGCCTTTTCTAGGGGCATTTGGATTTCTAGAATATGATCTAGAACTAAAACCACCAAATATATCACCGAAAAAATCACCAAATATATCAGAGATATCTGAGAATCCTCCACCTGATCCTTGATCAAATATTCTATCTCCGTACATATCGTATTTTTTTCTTTTTTCTTTATCGCCTAAAACCTCATATGCTCCGTTAATTTCTTTAAATTTATTTTCAGCTTCAGGATCACCACTGTTTATATCTGGATGATATTTTTTAGCTAATTTTCTATATGATTTTTTTATTTCTTCTTGAGTTGCGTTTTCATTAACCTCAAGTATTTCGTACAAATTTTTCATTATTCACCATCCTAATCTACTGACTTTTCTATTTTACTAAAAGATACAAAAAAATCAAGGGGTAAGAATTTTACCCCTTTTTAAGATTTTTTAGTTATTATTTATTTTCGTCATCATCTACAACTTCATAATCAGCATCTACAACATCATCATCTTTTTTAGATTCTTGTGAAGCTCCTGGTTGTTGAGCTGTGTTTTCATATAGTTTAGAACTTAATTTGTACATTTCTTGAGTTAATTCATCTGTTTTTGCTTTAATATCGTTGTTATCTCCTGAGTCTAGGATTGATTTTAAAGCTTCTACTTTTGAATTGATATCAGATCTTTCGGATTCTGAAACTTTGTCGCCTAAGTCTTTGATTGTCTTTTCAACTTGGTAAATTACAGATTCAGCGTTATTCTTTGTTTCAATAGTTTCTTTTTTATTTTTATCTTCTTCAGCGTACTTACTTGCTTCGTCAACTTTTCTCTTGATTTCTTCATCACTCATTTTAGTTGAAGAAGTAATTGTCATAGCTTGTTGTTTTCCAGATCCTAAATCTTTAGCACTTACATTTACAATACCATTCGCATCGATATCAAATGTTACTTCAATTTGAGGTACTCCTCTTGGGGCTGCAGGAATTTCAGTTAAGTTGAATTGTCCTAACAATGTATTGTCAGCTGCCATTTCTCTTTCGCCTTGTAGCACTTTGATTTCCACGGATGTTTGACCATCAGCTGCTGTTGTAAATACTTGAGATTTTTTAGTTGGGATTGTAGTGTTTCTTTCGATTAATTTTGTACATACTCCACCTAAAGTTTCGATACCTAATGATAGAGGTGTAACATCAAGTAACAATAAATCTTTTACTTCACCAGTTAATACACCACCTTGTAATGCTGCACCAATAGCAACACATTCATCTGGGTTAATATCTTTTTGTGGATTTTTACCTATTAATTTTTTTACAGCTTCTTGAACAGCTGGAATTCTTGTAGAACCACCAACTAATAATACTTTTTCTATATCATTGTGACTTAATCCAGCATCTTCTAGTGCTTGTCTTACTGGTTTTAAAGACTCCTCAACTAAGTCAGATGTTAATTCATCAAATTTGGATCTTGTGATATCCATGTTTAAGTGAACTGGAGTTCCATTTACTGCAGAAATAAATGGTAAGTTAACATTAGTAGAAACTCTTGTAGATAATTCTTTCTTAGCGTTTTCTGCTGCATCTTTAAGTCTTTGTTTTGAAGTAGCATCTTTTCTTAAATCTACACCATTTTGTTTCATGAATTCATCTGCAAGATAGTTTAATAATTTTTCGTCAAAATCATCTCCACCTAGTCTATTGTTACCACGTGTAGCTAATACTTCGAATACACCATCTCCAACTTCAAGGATTGAAACGTCGAATGTACCACCACCTAAGTCATAAACCATAACTTTGTGTTGATCAGTTTCTTTATCAATACCATAAGCCAATGCAGCTGCTGTTGGTTCGTTGATTATTCTTTTTACGTTTAATCCAGCAATCTTACCAGCGTTTTTTGTTGCTTGTCTTTGAGAGTCTGTAAAGTAAGCTGGGACAGTAATTACTGCTTCTGTAACTTCTTCTCCTAAATAACTTTCAGTGTCAGCTTTTAATTTTTGCAAAATCATTGCTGAAATTTCTTCTGGAGAATAATCTTTACCATCAATGTTTACTTTGTATTCAGTACCCATTTCTCTTTTAATTGATGTGATTGTTCTGTCTGGGTTTGTGATTGCTTGTCTTTTTGCTGTTTCACCAACTAATCTTTCACCATCTTTAGTGAATGCTACGATTGATGGAGTAGTTCTATTACCTTCTGAGTTTGGAACTATAACTGATTCTCCACCTTCCATAACTGCTACTGCTGAATTTGTTGTACCTAAATCAATACCTATTACTTTACTCATTATAAAATCCTCCTTTTAGATTTTTATCTATATTTAAAATTCTTATTTACTAACTTTGACCATTGCAGGTCTGATGCATTTGTTATTTAAAATATAACCTTTTTGAAATACTTCTAATATCATATCTGAACCCTTATCACTATCTTCAGTAATAACTGCATGATGGTAATTTGGATCAAATTTATCTGAACAATCTACTTCTTCCAACCCGAAATCTTTTAGTGATAGTAGAAGGTTGTCTCTAATTAATTCAACACCACTAGAAAACTCATCTTTTTCTTCTTTACTATCAATAGCTCTGTCTAAATCATCTATTATAGGTAGAATTTTCAAAATTAAAGATTCGTTGGCTAATTCAATAGACTGTTGTCTTTCTCTATTTGTTCTATTCTTATAATTAATAAAATCCGCTTGTAATCTTTTTAAAGAGTCTTTTAAATCCTCTATTTCAGTATTTACAACTTCATCATTATCCTTATCAACTTCTTCTTTTATTGACTCATTTTCATTTTTATTTAAATCTTCTTTTTCCAAGTTTTTATCTTCGTTTTTTAACTCTTCAGAAGATTGACTTTGTTTCAAATTTTCTTCATTATCTTTCATAATAATCCCCCCTAATAATTAATCCATTAATTCTTCTAGATAATTTAAACATAGCTTCTATCGAAAGCTCATAATTCATTCTCATAGGAGCAACAATAGCTATAACACCTATGTTATTTTTATTGAAGAAATAAGAACTCTTAATGATTGTGTTTTCAACAAGTGATTGTTCATTATTTTCATTTCCTACTTTAATGTCCAAGAAATTATCTGAAGAATTCAAAATATTCACTATTTTGTCTTTGTCTTCAAGGTATTCTATTATGCTTTTGACTTTGTCTAAGTCACTGTATTCACTATATTTGAAAATATTTGATAAACCTTCAACAGATACATACATTGAAGATAACTTATCTTTTTCATTTTCAATAATATCGGTAATTGCACCTTTAAAAAGATCATTATATTTATATTTTGAAGAAAATTCGTCTAAATTATCATAAACTTCATTTAGATTTTTCCCTAAAAAAAGTTTCTTCAATAGAAAATTAATCTTAATTAATTCATTTGGCTCTATGACTTGTTCTGATGAAATCACAGTATGATTTAAATCACCAGAATCATATAACGTTAATAAAACATAATTATATTCGCTAATTGGAAGTAACTCTATGTGAGATAAATGCATCCTATCTGATTTTTTTAACATAGAAATAACTGGATACTGAGTTATCTCAGAAATGAATTGAGAAGAAGATTTAATTAATTTCTCTGGTTCAACAATTCTTTCATAGGGTTTTCTTATAGACATTAATGAAGAACTAGAATCGTCAGTTTTATAGAGTTTGTCTAGGATATAATCCACATATAATCTGAAAGCTTTTTGAGATGGAATTCTTCCTGATGAAATATGAGATTGTACTAAATATCCTAAATCTCCTAAATCGCTCATCTCATTTCTGATAGTAGCTGGACTGAATCCTATATTATAATTCTTTGATAAAACTCGAGATCCAATTGGCTGAGCAGTCTTTATATAATTGTCTATAGTCGCGAGTAAGATATTAAATTTTCTTTGTGTTAAATTTTCATTCAAGACCTCACCTCTTTTTTTGTTAGCAACCTATTACCTTGAGTGATAATAAAATTATACACTACGTTTTCTACTGTGTCAAGTTTTATACTAAAATATCTATGAAAAAACTATTTGACACGAAAAAACCTTGATTTGTAAAGCATAAATGGTTATTATCTAAAGTTAATAATCCTCTATTAATCCAGTTATCAATTAATTTTTTGTTCTTAGCAGATAAATTTATTCCAAATTTATCTTGGTATACTTTTAAATCTAATCCTTCTTTTAATCTCATATTGGTTATTATGAATTCAAATTCTTTTTTTTCTAAATCAATTTTCTCAGAAAAACTAATAGGCTTTTCATTTTTCAAGATTTTTTTCTTATAATCTGGATAGAAAAACTCATTAGTGTATCTGTGTTGATTTAAATAACCGGAGGAAGATAAACCAAATCCATAATAATTTTCGTCTTTCCAGTAAATCTTGTTGTGAATTGATTCAAATTTATCTTTTGCAAAATTAGAAATTTCGTAATGTTTGTATTTTTCTAAACCATTACAAATCTTTAAATACATTTCGTATTCTTTATCATCATTTCGATTTATGTCATCATATTCTTTGTAAAATTTTGTTCCCGGTTCTAAAATCATGTTATACCACGACACATGATTTGGGTTGAGTTTTCTTATATAATTAAGATCGTTGTCTAGAGATTCCAAAGTTTGATTTGGAAATCCAAATATTAAATCAATTGAAATATTATCAATGTAATTTCTAATAATTTCAAATGACTTTAAAACATCTGATACTTTGTGCCCTCTTCCTAAAAATTTGTTGTACTGATCATTAAATGATTGAACTCCCAATGATATTCTATCTATACCAATTTTTTTATAGTTTTCTATTTTTTCTTTTGTGACGAACTCTGGATTGCATTCAATAGTAAATTCCTTTAATTGTAAATTAAAACACCTATCTATTAAGTTGTAGATTTTTTCAATATATTTAGAATCCACAAGATTTGGTGTTCCTCCTCCTATATAAATTGTATCTATTATGTCATTAGGATTTTTGTACATATTTATTTCTTTTTGTAATAAATCAAAGTATTCATCAACTCTTTGATATTGTTTCGTCATTGTTGAAAAATCACAATAGTTACACTTATAATCACAAAAAGGTATGTGAACATAGATTCCTTTCATAACTCCTCCTATAAAAATAAGCCAAACTTTCGCTTGGCTTAACAAATTTAATTTCCTTCATCGTATTTTAATACGGATAAGAAAGCTTCTTGAGGAACGTCTACACTACCGACAGATCTCATTCGCTTTTTACCTTCTTTTTGTTTTTCTAATAGTTTACGCTTTCTAGTTATATCTCCGCCATAACATTTAGCAAGTACATCTTTTCTGTATGCTTTTATAGTTTCTCTTGCGATTATTTTATTTCCTATTGCAGCTTGTACAGGAATTACAAATTGATGTCTTGGTATTTCATCTTTAAGCTTTGTTACAATTTTTCTTGCTCTTTCATAAGCTAAATCTTCGTGAACAATCAGTGTTAATGCGTCAACTTTTTCTGAATTAATCATTATTTCAAGTTTAATTAAATCAGATTTTTCATAACCAATTAATTCATAATCCAAAGATGCGTATCCTCTTGTTTTTGATTTTAAAGCATCATAGAAATCATAAATCACTTCATTTAATGGTAATTTGTATTTTATTGTTACTCTTTTTTCGTCAAGGTAAGTCATGTCTATGAAAGTTCCTCTTTTCCCTTGACAAAGTTCCATAATTACACCGACATAATCTGTTGGAGTCATGATTTCTGCATGGACAACAGGTTCTTCAACATAATCAATTTCAGTTTCCTTAGGGAAATTTGTAGGATTTTGTATTTCTACTTCAGTTCCATCTTTTTTATGAACTTTATATATTACACTTGGTGCAGTAGCAATGATATCTAAGTCAAATTCTCTATCTAATCTTTCTTGAATAATTTCCATGTGTAACAACCCTAAAAATCCACATCTCAATCCAAAACCTAGTGCGATTGATGTTTCATTTTCAAATGTCAAAGCTGCGTCATTAACTTGAAGCTTTTCTAGTGCATCTCTTACAGAATTGAAATCTTCACCTTCAGCAGGATAAATACCACAATAAACCATTGGTGTAACTTGCTTATATCCCTCGAGAGGTTTATCCACAGGATTACGTTTATCTGTTATAGTGTCACCTACTCTAGCATCTTTTACATTTTTGATACTGCAGACAACATATCCTACATCTCCAGCGCTAATTTCATCTGTGCTTATCATTCCGGAAGATGTGTAACCACATTCTGTAACTTCAAAGGATTTGTTAGTAGACATCATTAAAATTTCTGATCCTGGCTTTATACAACCATCAAAAACTCTGACATAAACGACAACCCCTTTATAAAAATCATAATATGAATCAAATATTAATGCCTTTAAAGGTTTATTTTCGTCCCCAACTGGAGCAGGAACATTGTTTACTATGTCTTCTAATACATCTACGATATTTATTCCTTCTTTTGCAGATACTGCAGGAACATTTTCAGCATCTAATCCAATAATATCTTCTATTTCCTTTTTTGCAAAATCAATGTCGGCACTTGGTAAATCTATTTTATTTATTACAGGCAAAATTTCTAAATTTTGGTCGATAGCCAAGTATACATTTCCTAATGTTTGAGCCTCAACACCTTGCGTTGCATCAACAATTAAAACTGCACCTTCACAAGCTTTTAATGACCTACTTACTTCATAAGTAAAGTCAACATGACCTGGTGTATCTATTAAATTCAGATTGTATACATTACCATCTTTAGCCTTATAAGATAATTTAATGGCTTTTAATTTGATTGTTATACCTCTTTCGCGTTCCAAATCCATCGAATCTAAAACTTGTTCGCTCATTTCTCTATGAGTAAGCATACCAGTCTCTTCAATCAATCTATCAGCTAATGTTGACTTACCGTGATCTATGTGTGCAATTATTGAAAAATTTCTTATGTATTTTTTATCGTGTTTCATTTAAATCTCCTAAATCGAACCAATTTTATCAACAGGATATAACCTAAAAAAAACAACACCGATTATCGAATCTTTATTAATAGGTCCGATGTACCTGCTGTCATTATAATTATCTAGTTCTCTATCATCATTTATAACAAAATATTCATCTTTACTTAAAACCCATTTATTATTGTTTAATTTTTTTGACTGTTGCAATAAAATATAGGGTTCATATATTCTTTTTCCGTTAACAAAAATATCATCATTTATAATTTCCACTGAATCTTTAGGCATTGCAATTACCCTTGCAATACTAGATTCTGAATTTTTCTCATCATAATACTTAACTATATCAGTTTTTTTAATGTATCCTGTTATTTTATTTAATTTATTAATAAGAACAAAATCTCCAGAAGTTAAAGTGGGACTCATATTTGATGATTTTACTATTTGTGTTTCTAAAATAAAAGTTTTTATTACGAAACATACTACTAAAGCTATAAATATTGCAAATAGCAAATTTGAAAACTTACTATCTAAAAATTTCTTCATACTATCACCATTCTTTACCAACCTATTATAACATAATTTACAATTAATGTTCTAGATTACTTGAAATAATTAATTCTATAGTGTATAATAATAACACTGTTCAAAAATAAAGGAGGGATATTATGGCAAATATTAAATCAGCAATTAAAAGAATTGATGTAACTAAACTTGAAACAGCTAGAAATAAATCTAAAAAATCAGCTATCAAAACTTTCATAAAGAAATTTGAAGCAGCTGTTGAAAAAAACGATAAAGAAGACGCTACTAAATTATTTAATTTAGCAACTAAAAAGATTGACCAAGCTGCAAGTAAGAACACAATTTCTAAAAACAGTGCAGCTAAAAAAATTAGCAGAATGGCTAAGGAATTAAACAAATTAGCATAAAATAATGTAAAGGATCCATTACATTATTTAAAGGTTGAAGTAAATTCAACCTTTATTTTTTTGCTAAGATTTCGCAAATACTGTTTTCTATATAATACTTAGAATTTAACGTATTTGTTTTTAATGTAGTTTCTATTTCATACATTTTATGAATAGCAAATCTTAACTGGTCATATCTCCAATTTTTCACAAAACTTTGAACTTTATTTAATTCGTATGATGATATTTTTACTCTCTTTGTAATTTCACTTTGCGATACTTTTAAACGTAGAAGTTCTTTTATATATAATAAATTTCTAAACAATCTAATTACCATGTGAAGTGTTTTAAAAGTATCTGATGTGTCATTTATAAGTAAATTTAAGTAATATATCGTTTTAGATAAATCTTTTGATGCTATTGAATCTGTTAGATCAAAAATATTTTTATCATACTGATTTATAAGAGAATTCAAATCATGTTCTGTTATTTCATCTTTCTCTAAGTTTCTAAACTTATCTAATTCATTATTAACATCAATTAATGTCTTTTCAGAATTTTTTATAAGATAAAGTGAATATTCAATGAAAACATTAACGATGTTATTATTAATCTTCTTCCCTTTTAGGTAATTTATTATATAGGCTTTTAATTGATTTCTGTTTAACTTATTGAATTCAATATCTGAGCCATATTTTGTTATTTCTTTTAAAAATTTAGACTTAAATACATTACCGTATGATGTCATTATAATTAACGTATACTCTGGAATATCTTTTATATAAGGTAATAATTTATCAATACTTTCCTTGTTTTTTGAAATTCCTGTTTTACTTAAATCTACATCATCGATTAAAATGAGTCTTTTATCAGTAAACATAGGAATTGTTTCAGATGAACTATAGACTTTTTCGAAATCTGACAATTCATACTCATCAAAACTTTGAGCATTGTAGTGTTCTTTTATTAATGACAAATATTTTTCTATATAAAACTTTTCTTCTCCGTGAATTAAAATTAGATTGGATAACAAATTATTATCTAATTTTTGTTTCGCCAATGAAAAATCCATCTTTTGCTCCTCTATTCTTAAAATAAATTAATACGAAAATTGTTGTAATAATTGAATTTTGTTCTTTAATTATAAAATTTAAAATTGAATATCTATCCCTATTAGATCTTATTGTATTAAATATCTTGCTTGAGACAATCTCAATGTTTCCATCTTTATCAGTTCTTTTAACTGGAATATTTAGTTTATTTAAATTATCTAGTGTTTGATGATGAGGGTGTCCATAATCGTTTCTTCGACCTACTGAAATAATAGATAATTTGGGATTAACCTTTTTTAAGAAATTTAAATCTGAACTGTTTTTACTTCCGTGATGAGAGATTTTCAATATATCAGATGTTATATCTTCATTTAAAATATTTCTTTCATATTCTCCAGAAATGTCTCCTGTGATTAGTAATGAAATATCATTAACATATACTTTGTAAACTATAGATTTATCGTTCTCTTCATCACTTATGGGTTTATCAATTACTTTGATATAAACATTTCCAATTTTTATTAATTGATTATCTTGCAAATTTACGTAATGGTTATTTTGATTATACTTGCTTCTTAATACTTTTTCTCCATTAGTTCTAGATAAAACTATTGGATTGTAAGACTTATTGATATCAATTAGATTCTTACTATGATCTTCATCAAAATGTGTCAAGAATATATAATCAAGACTATTTAAACCTATTTTATTAAGATATTCTACAAGGTAAGTTCCGGATTTATCTTCTGATTTGTAAGAACCTCCAGTATCTATCATAAAATTTTTAAAATATTGTCTTACAAGTAAGCAATCACCTTGACCAATATCCACAAAGTTTATAGTAGTAATGGGATTAAGGATATTTAAAATTACTGGCATTATTACGCTTATCAAGAACATATTTTTTAAGGTTTGTTTATTAAAGTCGTTTAAAGTTATAATGTAATGTCTGTTATAAATTGCAAATATTATTATATAATAAACTATTATCATCAAAAGGGAAAAGCTCATAAAACTATGAATTTGTACATTAAATGAATCAATTGTAATGAAGATATAATTTATAATTTTTAAACAAAATTTAATGAGCTGAACAAATACATAATTAAAGCTATTAGGTATTAAAAGTACAATAGCCGATAATTGAATGATGAGTGTAAAAATAGGCAAAATAATAGTATTTCCAACGATAAATCCAAATGTAAATTCATTAAAAAATCTCAGTTGTATTGGCGATATTATTATATAAACTAAAGTGGAAAGCATCAAATAATTACGTACTTTTCTATTTTGCTTTTTGAATTTTGGATATAAATATAGTATTGTAAATGTTGCTAAAAATGAAAAAATGAATCCGACATCAAATAGATTATATGGATTCATAAGCAAAATTACGATAGCTGCAATAATTAGATTATTTAAATTATACCAATCTATCTGCATTTGATTAGATAATTCCACTATAAATAACATAATAAATGCTCTAACTATAGATGAAGGTAGACCTACTGCATATCCATAAATTGCAATGAGAAACAAAGATAACCAAGAAATAATTTTTCTGTTAATCTTAAAAATACCAAATAATTTATTAAAAATGGTGTATAGAATAATAATATGTAGACCACTTATCGCGAATACATGACTTATTCCTAATACTTTAACATCATTTGTGTAATCTTCACTCAAGAAATTAAATCCTGTAAATATAGACTTTAATACAGAAGATTCATTTTCGTTAAAATTAGAATCTAATTTAAAAACTATGTGGTTTAAAATTTTACTTCTAATTCTTAATAAATGTGAGTTAGATTTTCCTATTATATCAGGATCAGTTCTACAGTATATATCTCCATATATGTTGTTTTTTAGTAAATAAAATTTATAGTTAAACATATATGGATTACCATTTGTATATGCTTTATTAACTTTTGATCTTATATTAACTATATCACCAATATTCAAATCTCTTTTAGTTGTTAATAAAAATTTTACATTATTTTGATTAGTGACTTTTACAATGTACTTTTTATTGGATCTGTTTTTATTGATAACTACAGCATTAATATCTACAAATTCATTATCTTTAATATTTTTGTAATTATCATTAATAATGTTTAAATGAAAAATAGTCAGAAATAATACTAACAGTGAGACAATAAGTTTCTTCTTATCTTTAAAGAGAAGCAATCCTGTAACCACTACATCAACTGCTATAAAAATTGGATTGAAATATATGTATAAAATTGTTGTTAAAATTATCTGTATTAATATTAATGTAGTGATTAGCATTTTACACCTAATTAATAGGAATCACAGCTAATAATCGCTGTGATTCCATGTATTTTCATTATTTGCTTAAATTGTAAAAAGTTTTTATTCCATCATATACTGCAGTAGATTCTAGCATATCTTCAATTCTTAATAATTGATTATATTTACAGATTCTGTCAGTTCTTGAAGTTGAGCCAGTCTTAATTTGGCCAGCATTAGTAGCGACAGCAACATCAGCAATAGTTGTATCTTCAGTTTCTCCGGATCTGTGAGATATTACAGCTGTATATCCATGTCTTTTCGCTAGTTCTATTGCATCAAGAGTTTCTGTTAAAGTTCCGATTTGATTTAATTTTATTAAAATGGAATTGCATACTCCCATTTCAATACCTTTTTGTAATCTCTTAACATTTGTAACAAATAAATCATCACCAACTAATTGAATTTTAGATCCTAATTCTTTAGTTAGTTTCTTCCAACCATCCCAATCGTCTTCAGCTAATCCGTCTTCAATAGAAATAATAGGATATTTTTCAACTAAGTTTTTGTAATATTCAATCATTTCATCGCTAGTTCTTACTGCATTATCCCCAGCCATATTGTATTTACCATCTTCATAAAATTCACTAGCTGCAGCATCTATAGCAATCATTACATCTTTTCCTGGTTCATATCCAGCTTTTTTAATAGCTTCAACTATAGTTTGTAAAGCTTCTTCGTTAGATTCAAGATTTGGTGCAAAACCACCTTCATCTCCAACAGCAGTATTTAATTTTCTAGACTTTAATACATTTTTTAAATTATGAAATACTTCAGTACCAATTCTTAAAGATTCTTTGAAGTTATCTCCACCTACAGGCATAATCATAAATTCTTGAATGTCAACATTATTATCAGCGTGTTGTCCACCGTTTAAAATGTTCATCATTGGTACAGGTAAAGTCTTACCGTTTACTCCACCTATATATTCAAATAATCTTTGTCCATTTTCATCTGCAGCAGCTTTTGCAACAGCTAAAGAAACACCTAAAATAGCATTTGCACCAAGTCTAGATTTATTTTCAGTGCCATCTAATTCTATTAGATAATTATCTATTCCAACTTGATCAAATACATCCCAACCTACTAATTCATCTGCTATTTCTAAGTTTACATTATCAACGGCAGTTTCTACGCCTTTTCCTAAAAATCTTTTTTCATCATTGTCTCTTAATTCTACAGCTTCGTGTACTCCAGTAGAAGCACCTGAAGGAACTATAGCTGATCCCATTGCTCCTGCTTCAGTATAAACTTCAACTTCAACTGTAGGATTTCCCCTAGAATCTAAAACTTCTCTTGCATAAATGTCAATTATTGAGCTCATTATTTATTCTCCTTTTTTAATTAAAGATTTACCTGTCATTTCTGAAGGCTTATCTATTTTCATCAATTCTAAAATTGTTGGTGCTATATCAGCTAAAATACCATTATTCAACTCGATATCCTTGTCAGGATATTCTATAAAAGGCACCGGATTAGTTGTATGTGCTGTGAATGGCCCACCTGTCATTTCATCAATCAAATATTCACTATTCCCATGATCAGCAGTTATCAATGCATGATAATTTCCGTTTTTATCTATAGCTCGTAATATTTCCTCTAAACATTTATCAACGGTTTCAACGGCTATCTTATCCGCGGAAATTACACCAGTATGACCAACCATATCTGAATTTGCAAAGTTTAATATTATTAAATCGTAAATATCTTTATTAATAACATCAACAACATGATTTTTAACTTCAACAGCACTCATCTCTGGCTTAAGATCGTAAGTTGATACTTTTGGAGATGGAACTAGTATCCTATCTTCATTTTCGAATTCTTTTTCGATACCGCCATTAAAGAAAAATGTTACATGTGCATATTTTTCTGTTTCTGCAATTCTTAATTGCTTTAATCCGTTTTCAGAAATAATTTGTCCTAATACATTATTATACCCTTGTTTTGGATAAGCTATTTGTACATTTTTGATAGTTTTATCGTATTCTGTCATTGTTACAAATGAAATACCTTTGTATTTTGTTCTTTTAAAACCATCAAAATCATCGTCTACAAAAGCTCTTGTAAGTTGTCTTGCTCTATCTGGTCTGAAATTAAAGAATATAAAAGAATCTTCATCTTCTACTTTTGTTACGTTATTATTCTCATCGACTATTGAACAAGGTTCAATAAATTCATCAGTGATATTTTTATCATAACTATCTTGTAAATATTTTATTACATCATTACTTTTATTTCCCACACCATTAGTAATACAATTATATGCTTTTTCTACTCTGTCCCATCTCTTGTCTCTATCCATTGCATAATAACGACCACTAATAGATCCAATTTTACCTACACCAATTTCTTTTATATCATCTTGTAATTTTTGTAAATCATTTTTTGCAGATGTTGGTGAGACGTCTCTTCCATCTGTAAAACAATGTACTACTACATTATAAAAATCTAATTTTTTGCACATTTTAAGGATTGCTACAAGGTGGTCATAATGAGAATGAACTCCACCAAAAGAAACTAATCCTAGTAGATGTAGTTTTTTATTTTTTTCTTTAGTTTTTAAAATGATATTTTTTAAAACTTCATTTTCATAAAATTTTCCAGATTCTATGTCATTAGTAATTTTACTTAAATCTTGATAAATTATTCTACCAGAACCAATATTCATGTGTCCTACTTCTGAATTTCCCATTTGACCTGCGGGAAGACCTACTTCATTTCCTGAAGCAATCAATTGTGAATTTGGATATTCACTCATTAGTCTGTCAAAAGTTGGAGTATCAGCTAATTTAATAACATTTCCTGGATAGTCCTTGCCTAATCCCCAACCATCTAAGATTATAAGAATTAATTTGTCTTTTTTATTTTCCATAATTAATTAGTTTAGAAAAACTTTCTGCTTCTAAACTTGCACCCCCTACTAAAGCTCCATCAATGTCTTCTTTTGACATAATATCAGTTACATTTTCAGGTTTTACACTTCCACCATATTGTATTCTTATTGAATCAGCCAGATCTTTGCTATACATCTCTGCCAATAAATTTCTTATAAAGTTACACATTGATTGTGCATCTTCACTTGAAGCTGTTTTACCAGTTCCAATAGCCCATATTGGCTCATAAGCGATTACAAGTTTGGATTTTAAATCTTGTTCGCTTATTCCTTTTAAGTCTGATCTTATTTGTGATTCTACAATTTTTTCGTGATTGTTAGATTCTCTTTGTTCTAAGTTTTCTCCGCAGCAAAGTATTGGCTTAAGATTGTGATTTAAAGCTGATATTATTTTCTTATTTAATAGTTCGTCATCTTCTTTGAATATTGTTCTTCTTTCAGAATGACCAATTATAACATAGTCAACTCCTAAATCTTTCAGCATGTTCGGAGAAATTTCTCCTGTAAATGCACCACTATCTTCGAAATACATATTTTGTGCTCCAGTAGAAATATTTGTATCTTTTAAAGCTTCTGTAAGAGTTTTTAGTGATGTAAATGGAGATATTATACAAGCTTCTACATTATCAGAAATTTCGAAATTCTTTAAATCATTTAGAAACTGCTTAGTTCCTCCATCTGTCATATTCATTTTCCAGTTTCCTGCAATTAATGGTTTTCTCATATTACTATCTCTCATCAATACAATCAATACCAGGTAAGACTTTGCCTTCTAAGAATTCCAAAGAAGCTCCGCCGCCTGTTGAAACGTGTGTTACTTTGTCTTTATTTCCAGATTTTGCAATTGCTGAAGCACTATCTCCACCACCAACAATAGTTGTAGCATCAGATTTTACTAAAGAATTTGCAACTTCAAAAGTACCTTTACTAAATTGTTTGATTTCAAATACACCCATTGGTCCATTCCATACAATAGTCTTGGATTTTTGTATTTCTTCATCAAAAATCTTTATAGTTTTAGTTCCTATGTCAAATCCTGCAATATCGTCCATAAATTCATCTATACCAATTACTTTTGAATCAGATTCTTCTGTCATTTCTTTAGCTGCGACAAAATCAACTGGCAAGAATATTTTAACCCCTTTTTCTTGGGCTTTTTCTAATAGTGATTTTGCTAAATCTAATTTATCTTCTTCGATTAAAGATTTACCAACATTTTTTCCTTGTGACTTGATGAAAGTATATGCCATAGCACCACCTATTAGTATAGTGTCAACTTTTTCCAGTAGATTTTCTATTACTCCAATTTTATCAGAAACTTTTGCACCACCTAATATTGCTGTAAAAGGTCTTTCTGGATCTTCAAGAGCTTTCCCCATTATTTCTATTTCTTTTTGAACTAAAAATCCTACAGCACTTGGTAAGAACTTAGACACACCTACATTTGATGCGTGTGCTCTATGACTTGTTCCAAAAGCATCGTTTACATATAAATCAGCTAATTGTGATAATTCTTTAGAAAATTCTTCATCATTCTTTTCTTCTTCTTTTTTATATCTAGTGTTTTGAATTAGCATAATTTCTTTAGGTTGTAATTGTTTACTTTGTTCAATAACAGAATCATCCACAACTTTGTCATTATCAACAAATTTTACTTCTTGACCAATAATTTCAGAAAGCTTTTCTGCAACCGGTTTTAATGAGAATTCAGGTCTTGGTTCGCCTTTTGGTCTACCTAAGTGACTCATTAAAATAACTTTAGCATTATTATCGATCAAATACTTTATTGTTGCGATAGATGCTTCTATTCTATTTGTATCAGTAATAATACCATCTTTAATTGGAACATTAAAGTCTACTCTGACTAATACTCTTTTATTTTCAACATTTAAATCTTTTAGTGTTTTTTTATTCATAGATTAACCTTTCTTTGAAAAGAGTCGATTGCAAAAATATTTTACCATCGACTCTTAATAGTTTTATTATCTTGTAGCTATAATCTTTGCTAAATCAAATACTCTTGAACTATAACCCCATTCGTTGTCATACCAAGAAGCAATTTTTACCATATTTCCTAAAGCATAAGTCATATCAGCATCAAATATTGAGCTTCTTTCATCTCCAATGATGTCTGAAGATACTAATTGATCTTCAGAATATCCTAAGATGCCTTTTAATTCGCCTTCACTAGCTTTTTTCATAGCGTTATTGATATCTTCTTTTGTAACTTCCTTACCTAAAAGAACTGTTAAATCAGTAATAGATCCAGTAGGAGTTGGTACACGCACTGCAAGTCCTGTCATTTTACCTTCTAATTGTGGTAATACTTTACCAACAGCTTTAGCAGCACCTGTAGTTGTAGGAATCATACTTAAAGCAGCTGCTCTCGCACGTCTTAGATCTTTGTGGTGAGCGTCTTGAATGTTTTGATCGTTAGTATAAGCGTGAATTGTAGTCATTAAACCTTTTTCAATGCCAAATTCATCATCTAAAACTTTAGCAACTGGTGCTAAGCAGTTAGTTGTACATGATGCATTAGATATAATATCATCAGTTTTTGGATCGTATTCTTTATCGTTTACTCCAACTACGATCATTTTAACATCTGCTTTACCTGGAGCAGTTAATAATACTTTTTTTGCACCAGCTTTGAGATGTTTTGATAAACCTTCTTTGTCTTTAAAAGCGCCTGTTGAGTCAATAACAAGATCAACACCTAATTCTTTCCATGGTAATTCTTCTGGATTTCTGTTATTTACGACAGTTATTTCCCTATCACCAATTTTAATTTTGTCATCTGCTAATACTTCAACGTCTTTTTCAAATGTACGATAAATTGAGTCATACTTTAAAAGATGTGCATTTGTTTTAAGGTCACTTGTAATGTTCAATGCCACTAATTCAAGATCAGGGTCATTTTTTTGTATTAAAATTCTTGTTACATCTCTACCTATTCTTCCAAATCCACTAATTGCTACTTTCATTTAATCCTCCTTGAAATATTTCATAATACATACTTTTATTATATACCCGATATATAATGATATTAATCAAATTCTAAACCTCAATATGAAGAGTATAATTGGATATATTTGTGCAATGGTCAGATATTCTTTCCAAATTTGATAGAATATCTAAGAAATTAACTCCAACTGTTGAATCACATTCATTGTTGTTAATTCGTTTGATATGATTATGTCTATATTTTTTTTCTAAAAAGTCTACATTATTTTCAATATTTGCGACTTTAGAAGCCAATGATTGATCATTATTTTTAAATGCCATAGTTGAATCTATTATTGCATTTTCTACATTTGAATATAAATCTTTATATTCATCGATAGCTACTTTGCTAAATTCTTTTTCTTCATCATAAATAAGAGTTACAATTCCACATATATTTTCAACATGATCTCCTATTCTCTCAAGATCATTAAGCATATCTTGCATAATAAAAATTTGTGTGTGTTCTTCATCTGAAATTGATTTGTTAGATAATTTTACAAGATACTCAACGATATGTTTTTCCAAATTATTAATTCTTTTTTCTTCTTCTAATATTTTTGATCTTAGTTTTTTGTTACCTGTCATAAAATATTCATCAACATTTTTAAAATTTTGATAAACTATATCACTCATTCTAATAACTTCAAGTCTAGCTTGTTCAACTGCAATAGAAGGAGTTTCCAAAATTCTGTCATCTAAATATTGTAAGTCTTTTGCGTGTTCTTCTCCTGGAACAATTTTCATAGCAGCTTTAACTAAAAAGTTTGAAACTGGAAGTTGTATAGCAACATTTATTACATTAAACAATGTATGATAGTTAGCTATTTGTCTTGAAACATTTAATGGAGTTAACATATATACTATGTTTTGCATCAATTTATTTAGGAATATAAGCACTATAACTGTACCTATAAGATTAAATAATAAGTGTATTATTGCTGCTCTTTTGGCGTTTCTTCCAGCACCAATAGAAGACAATAATGCAGTAGTAGTTGTACCAATGTTTCCACCAAGTAATAATGGAGCAGCTTGATTTATTGTAAGTAATCCTTGTTTCCCTAAAGCTTGTATTAACCCAATGGAAGCAGAAGATGATTGCACTGCAGTTGTTAAGAAAAATCCTACAAAAACGCCGATTACTGGTGAGTTTAATTTTAATAAGGCATTTTTAAACCACAATTCTTTAGATAATGGATTTAGCCCATCTCCCATAGTATTCATTCCAATGAAAATTAAACCTAAGCCAACAAAAACCTCGCCTAAATTCTTTTTTCTATCATCCTTTGCACTTATGTACAAAAGCACACCAAAAGCCACAATTAAAGGAGCATATTTTGCTATATCAAAAGCTATTATTTGCGCAGTAATTGTAGTTCCGACATTTGCTCCTATAATTACTCCAACAGCTTGATTCAAAGGCATTAAACCTGCATTAACAAAACCCACAACCATTACTGTTGCTGCAGAAGATGATTGTATTACCATCGTTACTACTATACCTAGTAACACACCTATGTATTTATTCCTAGTTAAAGAACCTACTATCTTTTTTAACTTATTACCTGACGATTTTTGAAGACCTTCACCCATTATTGTCATTCCAAACAAGAAAAGTGCCAATCCCCCTAAAACCGGAGTTATAATATCCATAAAACCTCCTACTTTAATCCTGGAAAATCTATTTGTCTTAATGCTTCAAATAAAACTATATTGCACGAATTTGCTAAATTTAATGATCTATCAATTGTCATATTCATTGGAATCTTTATAGAATGATCTTTGTGCTTATCCACTAAATCTTTATCTATACCTGAAGATTCCTTTCCGAACACGAAAAAATCTCCATCTTGATATTCAAGCTCATGATAATAATTTGTTGCAAAAGTTTCGACATAAAATACTCTATCATTTCCCTTTATATATTCTAAAAATTCATCCATATCATCATGAATAACTAAATCAACTTTATCCCAATAATCCATTCCAGACCTCTTTAATAACTTGTCATCTAGTCTGAAGCTAAAAGGTCTAACTAAATGTAATCTGGAATTAGTTAGTACACAAGTTCTTCCTATATTCCCTGTATTTGAAGGCTTTTCAGGTTCTAAAAGAACAATATTTAACATATCCACCTCTTTACGATTCTTTAACTATATTTTAATATTCCCATAAAAAATATACCATAAAAGAATTAGTATTTCAATTTTAAAAACGATTAAATTTTAAAACAAAAAGACCATCAACACAAAACTGTTGACGGCCTATTGATTATAAATATTCTTTTATTTTTTCAACTATTTTTTCTGTTGTAAATCCAAAATGTTCCATTATCTTACTTCCTGGAGCGCTCATTCCGAATTCATCTATACCAATATTTAATCCATTAAGTCCAGTATATTTTTGCCATCCATATGTTGACAAGCATTCAATGCTAACTCTTTTACCTATATTTTTTGGAATAACAGAATCTTTGTATTTTTGATCTTGTTTGTCAAAAATTTCTTGACACATCATTGATACAACTTGCGCTTTAACTCCTTCTTTTTCAAGAACTTCACTTGCATCTAATGCAAGTTTAACTTCAGAACCTGTTGCTATAATAACTAAATCAGGAGATTCTTGTTTTTTAAGAATATATCCACCTCTTAGAGCTTCTTCGTTAGTTTCTTTTAAATTAACTAATTTTTGTCGAGATAATACCAAAGCTGTCGGCGTTTCTTTATTTTCCAATGCTATCTTGTATGCCATTGATGTTTCAAATCCATCAGCAGGTCTGATAGTATTAAGATTTGGTATAGTTCTAAGCATTGCTAATTGTTCTATAGGTTCATGAGTAGGTCCATCTTCTCCTACACCGATTGAATCATGAGTCAATATATATATTACTTGTCTCTTCATTAAAGCTGACAATCTCATCGCTGGTTTTAAATAATCTGAGAAAATCATAAATGTACCACAATACGGAATTAATCCACCATACAAGCTGATACCATTAGTGATAGCTGCCATCGCGTGTTCTCTAACACCGAATTGTATGTTTCTTCCAGATCTATTAGTTTGTGTAAACACATCTAAACCATCCATAAAAGTTTTATTAGATGGAGCTAAATCCGCAGATCCTCCAACAATATTTAATTGCTTATCTTTTAATCTATTTAATAAAACATGTGAATATGATCTTGTAGCATCGTCTTTTTCAAAGCTAGTAAACTCATCTGATGTTAAATAATCTTCATCAGTTTCTTTAGATAAGAATTTCATTAACTTCTCATAAAGATCTTTGTGAGTTTGTTTGTAGTCTTCAAACATTTTTTCCCATTCTGAATAATAGTTTTCTTTTTCTGAAGCTGATTGTTCAAAAAGTTCCTTAACTTCTTGTGGAATATAGAATTCTTCTGTAAAGTCTAAACCTAATTTTTCTTTTAAACTAGGAATATTTTCTGCGCCTATTGGAGCACCATGAGCTTTTGCAGTTCCTTCAACAACACTTCCATAACCAATTTTTGTTTTTATTTCAATAAATGATGGTTTATCAGTTGTTTTCGCAAGTTCAATAGTTTCTCTTATTTTGTCTATATCATTTCCATCTTCTACAAAATAAGTATCCCAGCCCAATGCTTCATATCTAGCTCTGACATTTTCTGAGAAAATATTTTTTGTATCGCCTTCAATTGTTATATTGTTAGAATCGTATAAACAAATCAATTTTGATAGTTTTAATGATCCAGCTATTGAACTAGCTTCATTAGTTATTCCTTCTTGAAGACAACCATCACCAACAATTGTGTAAGTATAGTTGTCAAAAATTTTATGGTTTTCAGTATTAAATTGGCTAGCCATATATTCTTGAGCAATTGCCATACCAACAGCCATACTTAATCCTTGTCCTAAAGGACCAGTCGTCGCATCAATTCCTTTTGTATGCAAATATTCTGGATGTCCTGGTGTTAAGCTGTTGTATTGTCTAAATTCTTTTAAATCATCTACTGTTATTCCAAATCCAAATAAATGTAAAAGTGAATATAACATTGCAGAACCATGACCAGCTGATAAAATAAATCTGTCCCTATTTATCCAATCGCTGTGTTTT
>OFLS01000268.1_pt1 | contig 21439 bp, 27 predicted proteins | sample 1540891 | NCBI WGS metagenome assembly OFLS01 (sample SAMEA4413038, study PRJEB24355) | metagenome | biome: human; feature: gut; material: faeces | place: United Kingdom | collected 2010
TTGAACCCCCACGTCCGTAAGGACACTAACACCTGAAGCTAGCGCGTCTACCAATTCCGCCACCTTCGCATACCATCAATTCTTAAAAAGAATTGCTACCACGGAGGCGCATTCTAGTGGTTTTCAGCTTTTCGTCAATAGTTAATTATCGCCGGAGGTGTAATTGCTGGAAAAATGTCCATCAGCGAATTGTGGATAATTCGTTTGTCGGTCAGAGAAGGCGTGTACGCCGCATCCGACACGGTATGCGGCGACAGATATCAGATACTCAACCTTTCTTCGCCTGGCGGGTCATAATGGCGCGATACACCTTGAAGCGCCCGGTTTGCGCGATCACTTCGTGGAAGCCAAATGTCTCATCCAGCACGTCCGGGTAAGGCAGGAAGGCGTTCGCTACAATTCGCAGCTCGCCGCCGCTATTAAGATGACGCACCGCGCCGCGAATCAGCGTTTGCGCCGCATCCAGGCTGGTTTGCATCCCATCGTGGAACGGCGGGTTGGAGATGATCATATCAAAACGACCTTTCACCTCGGAAAAGACGTTACTGGCAAAGACTTCACCTTCAACACCGTTGGCCGCAAGTGTTGCGCGGCTGGCTTCTACCGCTGGCGCAGAGACATCGCACAGAGTGAGACGAATTTTCGGCGAATGGCGCGCAAAGGCAACAGAAAGCACGCCCGCGCCACAGCCGACATCCAGCACTTTACCTTTCGTGTGCGGAGTTAACGTCGAGAGCAGTAACTGGCTACCGACATCCAGACCGTCGCGGCTAAACACGCCCGGCAGCGTTTTGACCGTCAGGCCATCCACGTTATATTCGCCCCAGAATTTATCCGCATCAAATTCCGGCTGTTTTTCCAGACGACCAAAATAGAGGCCGCAGCGACGGGCGCTGTCGACTTTATTCAACGGCGCATAATCTGCCAGCATCTGTTCGGCGCTGCGCACGCCGCTGCGGTTCTCGCCAACGACAAAAATATCCGTGCCCACCGGCAGCAGAGAAAGTAAATTCATCAACTGGAACTGGGCTTCCGGTTTATTCTTCGGCCAGTAGTAGATCAGCGTATCGCAATCTGCGACGTCATCTGCCGTTGCGACCAGACTAAAACGGGCGTTATCCCCCATCTGGCGGCTTAACACCTGCCAATGGTGGAATTGCTGGGTATGAGCACGGCTGGCCGCGGTATCTAAACGCGCGGGCAGGTCATCCTGTAAGTCTCCGGCAAACAGAATACGGCTTTGTTCGAAATCATCACTGTGACGCAGCAAGACTTCACTTGCCGGGGTAAATGCAGACATGGAATGCTCCTCAATTGATACTGGCGGCGATTATAGCCATATGTTGGCGCGGTATCGACGAATTTGCTATATTTGCGCCCCTGACAACAGGAGCGATTCGCTATGACATCCCGACGAGACTGGCAGTTACAGCAACTGGGCATTACCCAGTGGTCGCTGCGTCGCCCTGGCGCGTTGCAGGGGGAGATTGCCATTGCGATCCCGGCACACGTCCGTCTGGTGATGGTGGCAAACGATCTTCCCGCCCTGACTGATCCTTTAGTGAGCGATGTTCTGCGCGCATTAACCGTCAGCCCCGATCAAGTGCTGCAACTGACGCCAGAAAAAATCTCGATGCTGCCACAAGGCAGTCGCTGCAACAGCTGGCGGTTGGGTACTGACGAACCGCTATCACTGGAAGGCGCTCAGGTGGCATCACCGGCGCTCACCGAATTACGGGCAAACCCAATGGCACGCGCCGCGTTATGGCAACAAATTTGCACATATGAACACGATTTCTTCCCTCGAAACGACTGATTTACCAGCGGCTTACCACATTGAACAACGCGCCCACGCCTTTCCGTGGAGTGAGAAAACCTTTGCCAGCAACCAGGGCGAGCGTTATCTCAACTTTCAGTTAACGCAAAACGGCAAAATGGCGGCGTTTGCGATTACGCAAGTGGTGCTGGATGAAGCTACATTGTTCAATATTGCGGTCGATCCTGACTATCAGCGTCAGGGATTGGGAAGGGCGCTGCTGGAACATCTGATCGACGAACTGGAAAAACGCGGCGTGGCGACGCTATGGCTGGAAGTCCGTGCCTCAAACGCTGCCGCCATTGCACTGTACGAAAGTTTAGGCTTTAACGAGGCGACGATTCGCCGCAATTACTACCCCACCACGGACGGTCGCGAAGACGCCATCATCATGGCGTTGCCAATCAGTATGTAAGACAAGGTGGAATAATGAAGTGGGACTGGATTTTCTTTGATGCCGATGAAACGCTGTTTACCTTTGACTCATTCACCGGCCTGCAGCGGATGTTTCTTGATTACAGCGTCACCTTTACCGCTGAAGATTTTCAGGACTATCAGGCCGTTAACAAGCCACTGTGGGTGGATTATCAAAACGGCGCGATCACTTCATTACAGCTTCAGCACGGGCGGTTTGAGAGCTGGGCCGAACGGCTGAACGTCGAGCCGGGTAAACTCAACGAAGCCTTTATTAATGCGATGGCGGAAATCTGTACGCCGCTGCCGGGCGCGGTTTCTCTGCTTAACGCCATTCGTGGCAACGCTAAAATTGGCATCATCACCAACGGCTTTAGCGCCTTGCAGCAAGTGCGTCTGGAACGCACGGGCCTGCGTGATTATTTCGATTTGCTGGTGATTTCCGAAGAAGTTGGCGTTGCCAAACCGAATAAGAAAATTTTCGATTATGCGCTGGAACAGGCGGGCAATCCTGACCGTTCACGCGTGCTGATGGTTGGCGACACTGCCGAGTCCGATATTCTCGGTGGCATCAACGCCGGGCTTGCGACCTGCTGGCTGAATGCGCACAATCGCGAGCAACCAGAAGGCATCGCGCCTACCTGGACCGTTTCTTCGTTGCACGAACTGGAGCAGCTCCTGTGTAAACACTGATTGCCTCCCCCCCGTTGATGGGTAAAATAGCCGCAATTTTTCGTTTTCAACAAGCGCGGCGCGATGCCGCTTACTCAAGAAGAAAGAATTATGACGTTGTCTCCTTATTTGCAAGAGGTGGCGAAGCGCCGCACTTTTGCCATTATTTCTCACCCCAATAATTAAGCCAAAATTAAAGCTCTTTTACTCTTTCAAAATCCTTTCAATTAATTGAGTTATAATCATATAATTCATTTAATAACATGATGTTATGTTGTTTCTTTGATTGAAAATTCTTTCATGTAACTTTAAATCGATCAGGTTGCTTTCATCAAAAATCTGTACATGTGCTTGTACATAATGTACAAAACAGCAGAGGTGTTTTGTTATTTGTACAAGGTGAGTAATGGCGTTGTCTGATGCGTGGTTGCGTTCAGTCGTTGGAAAGGAACGTGATAAGGTTTTGGTTAAATCCGATCGTGATGGTTTGTCTGTCAGAGTATCACCGAAAGGTCGCGTAGTGTTCCAATATCGTTATCAATGGGCAGGGAAAGGCGAGCGCCTTGATATCGGAACTTACCCGGCAACTGGATTAAAAGAGGCCAGAGAAGAAGTTATCCGTCTTCGTGGTGAACTCGAGTCAAACCGCAATCCACGATTGGTCAAGCAGGTAGAAAAACGCAAAGCTACTGAAGCCATGACGGTGGAGTCTGTGATCCGTGCCTGGTATGCAGCATATTGTGTAAAAAATAAAAAAGGTTCTGAGCAGATACTCCGCTCATTTGAACTGCACCTGTTCTCTAAAATCGGGAGTATCCCTCACGATGTAGCTACATTGCATGATTGGTTAGAGGTCCTGGAGCCTCTTAGCACTAAGACTCCAGCAATAGCAGACCGATTGCTAATTAACGCAAAGCAGGCCCATGTCTGGGCGTATAAGAGAAAGCTCATTGAAACTCGCCCGCTGTCGGATATCACGGGTAAAGATATGGATATCCGTAAAGGTCAGAAGAAACGGTTTCTGACACATGATGAAATTAAAATCCTTTATGCTGCGATCGATGGTTCTCGAATGGTTCCTAAATACCGGGCCTTCATTAAACTATTGCTGCATTTTGGTTGCCGTAGTTCAGAGCTAATTACTGCCCGGGTGGACGATTTTGATTTCATTAATAAAGTATGGACTGTACCACCAGAACGACATAAGACTGGGGAGATAACAGGCGAACAGCTAAAGCGACCCATTATTGAACCGGTTGAAGAGCTTATAAAGTACGCTATCTCTATGAACAATGGTTCCGATATGCTTTTTACTAAGGAAGGAAGCAGGGAACCCGTTGGTCGGACATCATTGCAGTCGCTGCCTTACAATTTAATGCAGTACGCATGGCGGCGTTTGGGGTATCAATTCCCTCATTGGTCTCTTCATGATTTGAGACGAACAGCACGAACAAACTTTTCTGATCTTACTGAGCCTCATATTGCAGAAATAATGCTAGGTCATAAACTGCCAGGGGTATGGCAAGTTTATGATAAGAGCGATTATCTAGAAGAACAGCGTAAAGCCTACCAGGCATGGTGGGAGAGAGTTGAATCGATTGTTACTTGTACTAACTCATGCTCCAATTGATACAGTATGCCCAGCCAGTATGTAATCAAATTTGGCAGCCTGCTTTGAGCGTAAAGCGAGAGCTGCCATTATTCTTATATTTGAACGCTATACGATTAACTTTTTGACTGATAGATCAACTGGGTTCAGGATACCACCTGCAATATAAGCAGGTGATGGATAAATATATCATTATTGGTCAGGATATTTTGATAGTTCAACTTCAAAAGTTGAATTTTTGTTTTTTAGAACATGATCAACACCTTTATAAAGTTGCCGTAATTTATTTACTGCATTTATATCAATGGAAGCAGGGGAGAATGCTCGGATAAGATTGTTGAAGATTTCCTTGGAGTAAGCAGATTTCTTCTTTTTATCAAGAGAGTCCATTCTTTTAATAATGATTTCTAAAAGATATGTCTTTTGATTGTTATGCATTTTTTCTGAAGTAATAATCAGATACATCATTTCCCCCAAGGTTTTAGAGGCAAAGAACTCTGGAGATTGCTCTTTATCTTCTGTTGTCCAGTTATCATAATTGAGGTGTTCTGTTGCTCCTGCCCATATATTACAACGGCTGATTAGCTCATATATTAAATAATCAAATCGCATGGGGAACTCTCTATTTACATCTATGCTACTAGATTTTTCATAGCTCTCAAGTATTTCCTTTAGGAAACAACGATAATACATGAGCCACATATTGTTTTTTGAGCGTTTGAATATTGCTGTAGATACCATAACATCGAAAAACGTCAATCCAACGAAGATTGGGCATTCCCAACGCTCATCACTACTTGAATAGTAATTATCTGGATGATTGTAAAAGCAAGAACTCCCTTTTTGTTTTTTTATGTAGCTAATGACATAATCACCCACAGGTTTCCATATTTCTAAATCTATCGCCATGCGAATATCATTTAAATAAAAATTAAGCAAGGCATTACTTTCGTCGAGTGCATACTCCCCTGTATATGAACGATTTTGGTTGTCTCGTAACTCCCTATACATAATGCTGTTTGGGTTAGATATTAAATACGTAAAGAAATTTGTATTATACTCACAATTATATCTAAGCTGTAAGCAGGTGGCCTTCATAGCTACGTGAGGGTAAGTATCAATTAGATAATGTGAAAAAACCTTTGATTTCAGAAGATTGGATATATTTAATTGAATATCATTTTGTCTTTTGTCTTCATAAGGGAAAAACTTTGACAGAAATCTCCTGACTTTTTTGAATCGTAATTTTTTTACCTTCTCTTCATCCATTTCAATGGGAGATAATGAAGGGGCTAAGTAATTATGTACGCGAACATACCATTTTTTATTGCTGATTATATTGAATAGCTGCTCGTGATATTTATCAAAAAGATATCCTAGTTGTTCTATTTTTTTTGCGCGCAGATATGTTTCTGAAACACTGATCCAACAGGTAAGGTTTGCTTTTGGTAGTATTTTGCCCTGTACTTTAATTCCAAAAAATATAATTATGATACAAAGACAAGTAAAAGCCAATGTATCTTCGTTAAAACCGAGTATCCAAGGGATCGGTTTTATCGGGAAAACACTTAGCAAAACCTTAGAATATATAACTGTTAATATTGTTGATATAAAAAAGATAATGAATACTAAATTAAATTTAGATATGCGTAACCTTAAATCAACACGTCTCTCATCCGTTAAGAGAGTATACCAAGCAATAAGTATGGCGAAGACTGCTAGTAAACCATTGGCACCCATTATCACCTCTGAATAAGCTACATTTAGACATTCATAAAAAACTTTAATACTATGTACTTATTGTAACAAATTCTGGGTGTTTTCATCAGAATTATCTGCATCATCCTGCACCATTAATTTTGGTGCTTCGCTGGTGGTATTTGCAACATCTACTTCAGGCACAGAGTAGACAGTCTGATTAGGTTTAGCTCTGTGCCATAGATGTGTTAACTCACATCTGAACGAATACGTATTACTCAATAACTCCCGCAAACCTGTATATCTTGCGTGATGCCCATTTATTTGGGCAGGATTTAATATCAGGATCTGGGAAGTCAGGCCTGTATTTCTGGCCAGTTCTCCTGTTTACGCTGTTCCAGCGAAGAACTGTCGATACTGAAACGCCGCAGAAATCAGCGACTTGTTTAGTTGTCATTAAGTTGTTCATTACTTCACCTCCTGCGGCGACTCCGGTAGCGGCATCCAGTGGGTTACTTTCGATGCCGGTTCTTCCCCATTGTCAGTAACTGCCCACCATTTGTTTCTCGAACAATCGTAATACCCTTCGAAGGTATCGCACTCAGTCCAGCCGTAAGACTTACCCCAACACCAAACATACTGTTTATCGTTCGGCATTCGCTCACTACAGCTTATCCAACCATCCGGAGTTACCGGAGAGTTGCCCGACAGCTTGTTCAACTTGTAAGTCTGGCTTACAGGTTTGGCACCATGAGGCATGGTGGCGCGGCAGGCGTTCCAGCCTTCATCAAAACCGACTATGCCATTATTTAAAGACGGACGAGCATCTGGCACCACCAGTACTGGCTTGGCTATATATAGCGACTGAACATACCAGCCCTTTGATAACCAACTGTCAGCAATGTTTTTGCTCCTGGTTATTGCCGGAATACCTAAGCCATTGTCTGAATGCAGCCATGCCACCGGCTCCTCTTCCAGCGATGCCAGAGCAATTTCATAAGCACGGCGCTCAATATCGTCTCGAACCTCTAGGCTGCTGATTCGTTCTTTGATTTCTTTAATCAGTTCTTTATTGGTAAATGTGGTCATTATGCTCCAGCCTCCGGCGCTTTGGGTATTACTGCCCAGTGAGTGATATTGAAGTTTTCAAGGTCCCCGACCTGAAATGTCCACTGCCATTCTCCGGTTTCTTTTTGTCCCCAGGTGTACCAGAGAGAACGCCAGCCAATCAGCCAGCCTTCTCCGTTAGCATCAAATAACAGAACACTTTCATTTGCTGGTGGCAGTTCAGCTGACACTGGTATTATTTTGTTTTCCAGTGCCGCACATTTAGCTTCAAGCGCGTCGAATTTACGTACCAGGTACTCAGCATTTGTTTCGTTCACTTTCAGATCTCGCGGTACACATTTCCCGCGAAGAAACCCTTCCATTTCGAAAACATTCATGCGCATTTGCGTAACTCCGATAACTCGTTAAAACGTTCCATAAACATCCCGTAGGCATGGCCAGGTGCCAGTGGAATCACGTTGAACATCTCTGTTGCTGGGATGCCTTCCAGTACAGGCCAGAAAGAGCCATCATCAAGCCCGAGATCGCGGCGTTCGGTTGCCAGCATGATAAGATCGGCATATTTCACGGGCGTACTCATAACTGGGGGTAACCCGTATTTCTCACGGATTACGGCATCTATTTTTTCTTCCATCCGTTTATAGTCAGGAAGAAGGCGTTTCAGTGGCGCGGGAATGTCCTGACAATACGCTTCTGTTGCATCATGCATTAACGCTTCAAAAGCAAATTCCTGCGGTACCAGCTGGCTGCAAAGCACCGCATGTTGGGCGACGCTGTAGAAGTGTGAAAGATGTCCTGCAAAGCGACAGATATTTGAAAGGGAAACCGCGATATCGTTAATAACGATGTCATCTTTATTTATCTTGTCATAATAAAAATGCTTCCCGGAAAAAGTTTTAATAAATGACATTTTGTTCTCCACGTATATGCGCTGCACCGCGCTGAATTTGGGTAAAAGGAAGCCCTCACCATCCGGTGATTATTGAGTTAATTACGTTTCCATAAATGCCCCCGCAGGGGCATTTGCAGTAATGAAATCAGGCGGTGAAAGTACCAATAAAGGTTTCTACTTTGCTGTCTTTGAATTTCTCAACAAGCAGATCACGAAATTCGTTAGCCATATCTTCCTGCACCGCTTCCAGCTGAATAATGCGCAGAACCAGTACAGGACGATCGCCAGTGATAATGCTGAGGCGTAATTTAAACGGACGTTCTTTCAGACCTTCAAACGGAACGCATTTAAATTCAAATGCCACTGGCATAATGTCTTTGGTCTTCGCTTCGACAGATTCCATCAGGGAGCGTTTGCCGCTGAAGTCATTATCTTCAAAATCAGCGGTCTGGTTTGCTTCAATCGTGATTTTACGGATTGCCGCAGCCGCTTTTGTTGCCTGAATGGCGTCACCATTAGCATCAAAGCCCACAAGGTAATCGGCCCAGTCTTCAATCCATTCTGCCAGTGACTTCTGGGAGTTACGCTCGCCGTTAACAGACAACAGTGCAGAGAACGGTGCTGTCTTTTTCAGTTTGAGAGTGGCGGTGTTATCTGCGTGACCTGGTTCATTAATAGTACCCAGGTTAAGCACACTGACGGCACGCATATTATCAGCATCGATAAAGCAGCGGGTGCCTTCATCTGCAAGATCTTTAGAATAACGGGTAAAGTCATCGATGCTGGCAGTGGAAAGCGCACCACGGAAACGGAAGCGATTTAAATTAAATTTTTCCAGATCATGAATGCGGAAATTCTCAGGCAATGCTACAGCATCGGCACCAATCTTACTGATAATTTCATTAACACCCTGAGCAGAAATAAGGGCATGGATTTGATTAATTGCGGTTGCGTCTAAGCTCTGAGACATAATAAGTCCTCACTATATTAAGATATTCAGTGATGAGATAAATAATCAGTTAATTAAGAACGATATTAATGACCTGCTGCGCGGAGTTTTCCGTCAGGATCACCGGCAAGAGTCAGTAATTGTCCCTGGTCTTCCTGCAGAATAGTCAGGCGACCACCGCGATTGACATACATCGGCGTTTCGGTGGTGTCTTCTTCGGAAATTTTCCCGCGGTTAGTCGGGCGAACATATGAGAGTTTGTGTTTGATTTTCACACGGTTCTCATCAAACGGTTCGATTTCCAGGTTGAGCGAGACCTTACCTTTGGTTTTCGTGTTCATCACACCGGAAGCGACTTCACTGAGAACTGCGCCGATTTTGGTTTCAAATACGCCGCCGTCCAGCTCCCCAATAAATGCCTGCACATCAGTACTGCGTTCGCTAGCCATTTTGCTGCTCCTCATCATATCGACCCTGCAAGGTCGGTTGGTTTCTCCACAAAACAGAGAAGAACACCTGCGGTGACTGCCGCCCGGATGGATTGGGTTATGAGCCCGTCGTCCGGTGATGCTCTTCTCTGTTTTGTAAAAAGAGCGGTACCAGCCGGAATCAAGGGTACAAACTGGTACCGCCAAAGCAGTGGCTGTTGTGGTGGGGTTGTCACTCAGGCGTATGGTCAACCTGACAATCCGGTGTCCTCAACGGGGAAAGAGTAACCCCGCCATACTTACCGCCGCGCCATTTCGCGGATTACCACAACGCTGAGAGCACTTAGCCAGTTACGGCACCACACTTTGTCGCGGCTCCATAAATGCCCTCATCGTTGCACCCTGGTCTCTTCCCAGGCGTCAAACCGAATCGCCACGCTGGTTAGGCGTCTTATCAGCATCATCATTGACTTGCACATTCCGGCTACCTGGTTTGTTTGCCCGAGCAAGGAGTGGATTGTCCCCTTTAACGTCCCCAGACCGCTAACGACGCATGTGCCATACGCCGTGTTACAACCAAATTTTGTTAGTACCTTGTTTGTTTGTCTGGAAAGAAAGATAAAATGAAGTTGCGCATTATGCAAGTGTTTTTGTTGCGAGATATGCAATTTAAAGGGTAATGAAAAGCCACCTTTGGGTGGCTAATTGATGAGGAGGTAAGGGTTAATTGTGTCGCTTAAGGGTTTGTGACTGGCTGATTAAGACCTTTCCAAAGACCATAAACCGGTGTTCATTTTCGCTGGTAATTCCCCATTCACGGTAAATCTGGTTATCAGAAATCACCAGTAGTTTGTCAGGTATCATTTGCAGTCGTTTGACATAAATTTTATCATCAAAACCAAATACATAGATACCATCTCCATCAAACTGATTGATACTGACATCAACGAAGATGAGATCTCCTGGCTCAATGGTTGGACACATACTGTCCCCACGAACGTTGATAACTTTAATGTGATTGGCTGGCCGTCCGCCAAACATCGATACAGCATTATCAGTTCTGTATTCAATGGCATGAATCACATCAATGACATCACCGCCCTGGATAAGGCCATTTCCCGCACTGGCACTGACATCCAGCATTTCAATACGGAATACATCCTTCACCTGCGCAACATCCTCACTAATACTGTTTTTACATACAGTATTACTTTTGACGTCTGAGGTAAAGAGATCAGCAATATCAACACCTAAGCTCCTGGCAATATTACTCAGGGCTTGTTCAGTGAATTGTTTCTGCTTACCTGTTTCCAGGCGTGAGATATTCGCCGCATCCACTCCTATTGCTTCAGCGAGATCGGCGATTTTCATGTTCTTCGCCTGGCGAAGTTGTCTGACTCGGTTTCCTATGTTCATGCGTTTATTACATTTCTTTATTGCGCGTTAAGCAAATCAACTTGCGCAAAATATTTGCGTGAAATAATATGCTCATCACGCAATATGTGGAGGTCATATGCAATCACCATTACGGAATGTGCGTAAGGCGCACGGATTTACTTTGCAGCATGTTGCTGCTGGCGTTCAGGTCAATCCAGCGACGCTGAGTCGTATTGAAAGACTGGAACAAATTCCATCTATCGATCTTGCAGAACGTCTGGCCAATTTTTTTAAGGGTGAAATCAGCGAAATGCAGATTCTTTATCCGGCACGTTTTCAATCTAGCCAAAACCAGAATGGGTTTAAACCACAGGAACAGGAGGTAAGCCGTGGGTAATCATCACTGGAAAGTGGAAAAACAGCCTGAGTGGTACGTGAAAGCTGTCAGAAAAACTATCGCGGCGTTGCCGGGGGGTTACGCTGAAGCTGCTGAGTGGCTGGATGTAACAGAGAACGCATTATTTAACCGCCTTCGTGCCGATGGCGATCAGATTTTCCCGCTGGGATGGGCAATGATTTTACAACGTGCTGGTGGCACTCACTTCATTGCCGACGCTGTGGCGCAGTCTGCAAATGGCGTCTTTGTGTCTCTTCCTGACGTCGAGGATGTGGACAATGCCGATATTAACCAGCGTTTACTGGAAGTCATTGAACAGATCGGCAGTTATTCAAAACAGATTCGTTCGGCAATCGAAGACGGTGTAGTGGAACCGCATGAGAAGACAGCAATTAACGACGAGCTGTACCTCTCAATTTCGAAGCTGCAGGAGCATGCAGCACTTGTCTACAAAATTTTTTGCGTTTCAGAAAGTAATGACGCCCGCGAGTGTGCAGCTCCGGGCGTCGTGGCGTCGATTGCTTCTGGTTGTGGAGAAACTAACGCATGAACAGTTTAACAACACACTACCGTCGCTCGCAACTGATTGCGCTTCCTGTACCGGGTGGAAAAGCGAAGGTGGAGTATTGCTATGCAGTAAATGTACCAGGTGACAGGGAAATTGTAACCCACAGCTTTGCTGAGTGGGCTGTGGGGGATTTCAACCGGCAGAAGGAGACAGTCCTTTGCGACAAGTTAACCGCTGGTTCAAAGATCACTACGGAGTGCCCGTCAGAGTCATTCGTTGGGAGCCGGAAACACAACGGGTTATCTACCTCCGTGAAGGCTATGAGCATGAGTGCTTCAGCCCGCTCGAACAGTTTCGTCGTAAATTCAGGGAAATAGAGGTCGGTCATGAGCACTAAATTAACCGGCTATGTATGGGATGGTTGCGCTGCGTCAGGCATGAAATTATCCAGCGTGGCAATTATGGCCCGCCTGGCTGATTTCAGTAATGACGAAGGTGTGTGCTGGCCATCAATTGAAACTATTGCCCGTCAGATTGGCGCGGGGATGAGTACCGTCAGAACGGCTATCGCACGGCTGGAAGCAGAAGGCTGGTTAACGCGTAAGGCGCGTCGCCAGGGTAACCGCAATGCGTCGAATGTTTATCAGCTTAACGTTGCGAAGCTTCAGGCAGCGGCATTTTCTCAACTGTCAGATTCTGACCCGTCAAAATCTGACGCATCAAAATCTGACGCATCAAAATCTGACACGTCAAAATTTGATGCGTCGAAATTTGATGCGTCGAAATCTGGCAAAAAAGCGGGTTTTCACCCGTCAGAATCTGGCGGGGATCCGTCAGTAAAATCAAAACATGATCCGTCAGATAAAAAACCTTCTCGTCCGGACGCTTCGCAACCGGACACGCAGACGGCTGAACAGGATTTTTTAACTCGCCATCCTGATGCGGTTGTATTCAGCCCTAAAAAGCGCCAGTGGGGAACGCAGGATGATTTGACCTGCGCACAGTGGCTCTGGAAAAAAATCATTGCCCTGTACGAGCAGGCCGCCGAATGTGACGGCGAGGTGGTTCGTCCCAAAGAACCGAACTGGACAGCATGGGCAAACGAAATTCGCCTGATGTGTGTGCAGGATGGTCGTACTCACAAACAAATCTGCGAGATGTACAGCCGCGTCAGCCGCGATCCGTTCTGGTGCCGTAACGTGCTCAGCCCGTCGAAGTTGCGGGAAAAATGGGATGAGCTTTCCCTGCGCTTATCGCCGTCCGTCAGCACGCACACAGAAAAACGTGAAGACCCGTACTTCAAAGCCAGTTACGACAACGTGGACTACAGCCAGATCCCGGCAGGATTCAGGGGGTGATCATGAGTCTTTTGAATGACGTTCAGAAATTCATTGAAGCCCATCCGGGCCGTACTTCCGGAGACATTGCGGATGCTTTTGCAGGTTACTCACGGCAGCGCGTTCTGCAGTCAGCAAGCAAGTTACGTCAGAGTGGGCGTGTGGCTCACCGTTGTGAAGGAGATACACGCAGACATTTCCCGCGCCTGACTGAGAGAGCGCAGGAGCCGGAACCACAACCTGTTCGTGAAACCAGACCTGTGCGCAATTTCTATGTCGGCACTAACGATCCCCGGGTGATTTTGTGCCTGACCCGCCAGGCTGAAGAGCTGGAGTCCAGGGGCTTATACCGTCGTGCTGCAACGGTGTGGATGGCGGCATTCCGTGAAAGTCACTCCCAGCCAGAACGAAACAACTTTCTGGCGCGTCGAGAGCGGTGCTTACGGAAAAGCAGCAAGCGCGCTGTATCGGGTGATGAATGGTATCTGTCAGGGAATTACGTGGGGGCTTAATGACGACGTTAACTCAGTGTCAGCAGCAGGTGCTGGATATGCTGATTTCTTACCAGCAAGAACGTGGCTTTCCGCCAACCAATCAGGAGGTGGCAACCATGCTGGGATACCGTTCAGTGAATGCAGCGGTGGAGCATCTTCGCGCACTGGAGAAAAAAGGCGTCATCACGATAAAGCGTGGTGTGGCCCGGGGGATCACGCTTCATACCGCGGTGAAGGACGACGACAGCGAGGCGGTCGGGATTATCCGCTCACTGCTTGCCGGTGAGGAAAACGCAAGGCTGCGTGCAACTCACTGGTTACATGAGAGAGACCTGAAAGTATGAAGCTGATCCTGCCTTTCCCGCCCAGCGTGAACACGTACTGGCGACACCCCAACAAAGGGGCGTTTGCTGGTAAGAGCCTGATAAGCGCGGCGGGGCGAAAATTCCAGAGCGCGGCGTGCGCAGCAATAGTTGAGCAGTTACGTCGTCTGCCGAAACCAACGTCGGCACCTGCTTCAGTGGAGATCGTGTTGTTTCCTCCGGATAACCGGATCCGTGATCTGGACAACTATAACAAGGCGCTGTTTGACGCCCTGACCCACGCGGGTGTGTGGGAAGACGACAGTCAGGTGAAAAGAATGCTGGTGGAGTGGGGACCGGTTATCCCGGAAGGGAAGGTCGAGATCACTATCAGTAAGTACGAGAAAACGGCGGGTGCAGCCGCCTGAGCAAAAGGAGAAACGAAGTATGAATAATCTGATGGTCATTGATGGTATTGAAGTTCGTCGTGATGCTTATGGGCGTTACAGCCTGAACGATCTGCACAGGGCTGCCGGTTCTCTGGATAAGCATAAGCCTGCATTCTGGCTCCGCAATGAGCAAACTGAACGTTTAATAAGCGAGTTGCAGATTTGCAACTCGGTCAATATAGAGCCAGTTAACGTTATTCGTGGCGGAAATAACCAGGGGACGTATGTCTGCAAAGAACTGGTGTATGCCTATGCAATGTGGATCAGCCCGGCATTCCATCTGAAGGTGATCCGTACTTTCGATATGGTAACCAGCGCACCGGAAAAATTATCCGGGCAGGCTGCTGACAAGATGCAGGCTGGTGTGATTCTGCTGGACTTTATGCGCCGGGAGTTAAACCTGTCTAACTCTTCAGTGCTTGGTGCCTGTCAGAAACTCCAGGAGGCTGTTGGCTTACCGAATCTGGCACCGCGCTATGCCATTGATGCTCCTGCTGACGCGCCTGATGGCTCAAGTCGCCCTACGCTGTCGCTGAGTGCACTGCTGAAACAGTATGGTATCCGCCTGACGGCTAATCAGGCATATCACCAGATGGCGAAGCTGGGGATCGTTGAACAACGCGAACGATACAGCCGTACCGCGATTAACAACATCAAAAAATTCTGGTCGCTGACAGCGAAAGGCTGCATGTTCGGCAAGAACATCACCAGTCCCGTAAATCCGCGCGAGACGCAGCCGCATTTCTTCGAATCCCGATTCCCTGAGCTGTTAAAGCTGCTCGATACCGTTCATTGAGGTGACCGTGAGAGCACTACTGACCCCTGAAATTGCCCCGCGTATGGGGATCGTATTGTTCAGGCCCGGTTCAGAGCTGATGCCCCTGTTTATGCAGGGGCGTGTCCTGCTGGAGCCTGAGCCGGAGCATTATTCATCTTTCGCCAGTGGTGCCGTTCCCGCGGCGTCACAACCGCTGGCGGATGATCCTGCCGTTCGGGCCGTGTTCCGCAATGAGGCAGTGATCCGTCGTGCTGGTGGCGTGGAATGTCTTGAAAGCTGGTTACTTCGTGAAAAAGGCTGCCAGTGGCCTCATTCCGACTGGCACAGCGAGAACATGACCACAATGCGACACGCTCCGGGTGCAATCCGTCTGTGCTGGCACTGCGATAACCAGCTGCGCGATCAGTTCACGGAACGGCTGGAATCAATGGCAACGGATAACTGTGCCCGCTGGGTGTTGTCTGTTGTGCGTCGGGATCTCGGTTTTGATGACAGTCACGTTGTGACAATGCCGGAACTGTGCTGGTGGCTGATTCGTAATAACCTGGCGGATGCCTTACCGGAAAGTGCAGCCCGTAAGGCACTGAGATTACCGAAGCCTGTTGTGCCGTCTGTCACCCGGGAAAGTGACCTTGTGCCTTCGGTTCCTGCTACCAGCATCATCCAGGATAAGGCGAAAAAGGTGCTGGCGCTGAAAGTGGATCCGGAGTCGCCGGAGTCTTTTATGTTACGCCCAAAACGTCGCCGCTGGGTTAATGAAAAGTACACGCGCTGGGTTAAGACACAGCCGTGTGCATGTTGTGGAAAGCCTGCTGATGATCCCCACCACCTGATAGGTCACGGTCAGGGTGGAATGGGTACAAAAGCGCATGACCTCTTTGTGTTGCCTTTGTGCAGAAAGCATCACGACGAGCTGCATGCAGATACCGTGGCATTTGAAGAGATGTATGGCTCCCAGCTGGAGCTGATATTTCGTTTTATCGATCGTGCGCTGGCAATTGGCGTGCTGGCCTGATTTTGTGGAGAAAGTTGATGCGTGATATGTATGAAGTTTTGGACCGCTGGGGGGCATGGGCTGCTGCAGAAAACAGTGGTGTGGACTGGCAACCGGTAGCTGCTGGCTTCAAGCGGCTTTTACCTCATGGCAGAAAGTCCCGGATTCAGTGCGATGATGATGAGGGCATCATAATAGACGGTTGTGTCGCTAGGTTGCGTAAATACAAGCCGGCAGAGTATGAGCTGATAATTGCTCACTTTGTTGTTGGCATTTCGCTCCGTACAATTGCAAAGAAGCGGAAATGTTCAGACGGAACAGTTCGAAAAGATATGCAAACAGCTATGGGGTTTATTGATGGGTGCTTGTCATTTTTTTTTATTTAATACAATGAGTTAAGTGCTATGTAAAATCATTCTACTTTCCCAACTTTTATGTGTATATAATACCAGGGTAAAGTAACGGAGAATCTTGTGAACATTCAAGCAGTAGACATTTTTTGTGGCGCAGGGGGCTTAACTTTTGGGCTAAAAAAAGCCGGGATTGAAGTTTCTCATGGCATTGATATTGATGAGTCCTGCCGTTTCGCTATTGAGAGCAATAATCCCTTAACGAAGTTCATTAACCAGTCAGTTACTGAACTGCAATCCAGCGATGTGTCTGCTATGTTCAAGGAAGGAAATATTAGATTACTTGCAGGCTGTGCCCCTTGCCAACCGTTTTCCAAGTATCGTAATCCAAATAGCAGAAAAGATGATACAAAGTGGCGTCTTTTATCTGAGTTTCAGAGGATTGTAAGTGATGTCATGCCAGAGCTTGTGACTATGGAAAATGTTCCTCAACTTAGAAATCATAAGGTTTTTGAAGAGTTTGTTAGTGTATTAAAGACTCTTGGGTATCATCTGTGGTACGACGTTGTAAAATGTTCCGAGTATGGCTTGCCTCAAAATAGACGTAGATTAATTCTAATTGGGTCCATATTGGGGCCAATCAGCCTTGATCAAAAAAAAGTAAGCCGTAAAGTTACAGTAAAGGATGCTATTGGTCAGTTGCCAAAAATAGGTGCAGGGGAGAAACTCGAAAGTGATCCATTGCATCGTTCGCCTAAATTAAGGGATATTAACCTTAAACGAATCTTGCACTCTTTACCAGGTGGTACGTGGGATGATTGGCCTGAAGAAATTAGAGCGGATTGCCATAAAAAGCATTCAGGTGCTACCTATAAAAGTGTTTATGGACGGATGGTTTGGGACGATACTAGTCCTACAATAACTACCCAATGTTATGGATATGGTAATGGGCGATTCGGACATCCTGAGCAAAATAGAGCAATAACTTTGCGTGAAGCTGCTATTTTACAATCTTTTCCTATGGATTATAAATTTATTGGAAAAAATACGCCTTTTTCATTCCAAAAGTTAGGAACGATGATTGGTAATGCTGTTCCCCCTATAATTGGCCAAGTAATAGGGAGAACGTTTGTTAGGCATGTTGAGGGGATAAATATCCGTTAGAGATAATATAATCTTCAGTTGAGTTTATTAATAAACGAAGATATAGATCAACTCTCTCTGCTCTAGACTTAACTTCTTCTAAGGGGTCAATTTGCCCCTTTTTAGAGAAGCTAGTACTTCCATGCGCGAGTTCGTTTCTGATATCCTTAAGCAAGTCTAAGTCAATACCATTTCTACATTCAGGTGAGTTTGCGATAGTTATTCCGTAAGCCTGCGTTATTTTGTGTAATACAGGCTTGCAAACATTACCATTGAATTCTTTACGAATATTCAATGAGGCTGAAATTATTCTTTTGGAAATGTCAGTGCCTATCTTTTTATAAAGGGATTGCCCTGTTTCATTATCTGAAACAATTCTATGCAATATATTTACTTGAAGCTTCTCCCTGAGTGATGCGTAATTCACCTCATTATCTTGTAAATGATCATAAATTGACTCGATGCAACCTCTGGCAGTATTTTCAACTTGATTATATAGCATCATATGAACGGATGATTTTAAAATATTTACCCTTAGGATATTAGATTCTATTTCATCTTGATGCGCTTGCGGATCTAACTGCTGAGTATGAATCTCTATAGATGATGCAAGAGAAAGCAGTTCCATAATGTCTCTTGCTCTTTCTTCATATTCATCTCGTAAATCAATTAGACTCATTTTTAAATCCCTAACAACTTATTTTTAACGTAAAAGATTCTGTTTTTTAGCTGGCTGGTATTGTTTGCACTATCAGCAGTAACAAGTGTTTCAAATTCCTCTTCAAATAGCCATTCACCTACAGGTACGGCTGGACTCTGGAGTTGTGGGTTAGTTTTTAATGCAAGTGCAGTTCCCACGGCAATGGCTTCGTATCTGGCTCGTGGGGTGGTTTTACTTGTTGCGGTCTTTTTAAAGCCAATAGGGAAATGGGTAGCAACAAAAGCAAGCATCATTTCAAAATCATGTTTAAAATTATCAACATCTTGTTGAGTAGTCACAGCTGCTGCTTGTTCATTTAAATAATTATCAATAAAGGGACGGACAAATCCCTTATAGTTTTCTAAATCATTTAAATATGCAAAAAATCTCAAAACTAACTCACGATGATCGCCATTCGACCGTTTCCGGTCTGATAATGGAGCTAGTTGGGAAAAAAGTGAGTTTGTTGAGCATGGGGTCACAACATCTTTATAGAACATTGAGGTAGCAGCATCTGAGCCATGCCTCACTTCCATCGCTTCTAATCTTTTAACACCTGAGTTGATCCTTTCAAATAAATCTCTTCTATGTTGTTCCTCAACATCACCTTTCAACTCAATAAATCTTAGTGAAGCTCTTAAAAATCTTCTTTGGCGGCTAGCTAAAAGATCTGAAAATTTGAAACCTTCTAAACTTTTAAGCTCTTTCAAATCCTTTAACTCAAATTGATCGTTCCAAAAATAATAAATAGAGCGTATCCGTTGTGAACCATCAATGATTTCTACCCTACCATCTAATTCAGGGTCTTCATTAAATACATCAGCAATGTAAAGGTAAGGTATTGGAAAGTCTAATAGAATACTTTCTATAAAGCGAGAGGCTGTTTTTGTATCCCACTTGTAATCACGTTGATAATCTGGAATAAAAAGCTCGTTTTTGTCATTTTCAATATTATCACCATACTTTTGAATAATGACTTCAACGGTCCACTCACGTACATTGTATCCAATGTTTCTCTGAGCGAGTCTGATTTCATTGTCAGCGGAAGCGGTTAAAGCTGCAATTTCAGCCTTTTTTCTGTTCTTAGCGTGTTCATCTTGTATCTGAGCAAGCTCTTCTTTGAGTTCTTTGAGTGTAGTCATGTTTTCGTTCCTTTAATTGAAAGTTGATTGTAAGAAAACTATAACGCGTACGCAAAAAGTATTGTATTGTGTTAAGAGTGGTTACTTCGCCACACAACTTAAACCCGCCGTCGAGCGGGTTTTTTTGTACCTGTAAACCTGGTGCAGTACGGTAAACACGCTGGTGGTCGTGAATACTGACTTTTTATCTTGCTGGCTTTTTAGACAAGAGTTATTGGTATGTCATGTTAACCAGAAGGAAAAAAGACATGCTAAAACAGCAAGATATGACAGAAACGGCGAAAGTTGTTTTTAATGAATTAAGCATCGAACCGGCAACAGTCGGGGAGATTGCACAAAACACATATCTTTCACGCGAACGCTGTCAGTTAATACTGACCCAGTTGGTTATGGCGGGGCTGGCAGATTACCAGTTCGGCTGTTACAGACGCCTTCAGCAATGAAGGACTTTTAATTTGTGAAAATGGGCGGCTGGTGGGTGTTGGTAGCACCTGCCAGCCATTCGCTCATGCTTACTGGTCACAAGCGAACCACGGCCCACTGCTTTAGCGCAAAAGCAGAGTGAGCCTACCAGAGTTACGCTTACTGATCCATGAAAAATACTGTAAAAATAAACAGTGTTGATTTAATCAACGCTGATTGCCTGCATTTTATTCAGTCCCTGCCTGATGATTCCATTGACCTGATTGTTACCGATCCGCCTTACTTCAAGGTGAAACCCAACGGTTGGGACAATCAGTGGAAAGGGGACGAAGATTACCTTAAGTGGCTGGACCACTGTCTGGCCCAGTTCTGGCGGGTGTTGAAACCTGCCGGAAGCCTTTACCTGTTCTGTGGGCATCGCCTGGCATCTGATATTGAGATCATGATGCGTGAACGTTTCAACGTGCTTAACCATATCATCTGGGCGAAGCCGTCCGGACGTTGGAATGGGTGTAATAAAGAAAGTCTGCGCGCATATTTTCCTGCCACAGAGCGCGTTCTGTTTGCTGAACATTACCAGGGGCCATATCGCGGCAAAAGTGACGGCTATGCGGCAAAAGAAAGGGAACTCAAACAGCACATAATGGCACCGCTGATATCGTATTTCAGGGATGCTCGTGCCGAACTGGGTATAACGGCAAAACAAATTGCCGAAGCCACAGGTAAGAAAAATATGGTTTCCCACTGGTTTGGTGCCAGTCAGTGGCAGTTGCCGAATGAGGCTGACTATCGGAAGTTACAGGCACTGTTTTCCCGTATAGCGGCAGAGAAGTTTCAGGAACAACAACTGGAACAACCACACCACCAGCTGGTGGCACCTTATGATTCACTGAATCGCAAATATTCTGAATTGCTGGATGAGTTTAAATCTCTCCGGCGCTATTTCTCCGTATCAGTCTCCGTGCCTTATACCGATGTCTGGATGCATAAACCCGTTCAGTTCTACCCGGGTAAACATCCGTGTGAGAAACCGGCGGATATGCTCAGGCAAATAATCAATGCCAGTAGTCGACCTGGTGATCTGGTTGCTGATTTTTTTATGGGATCCGGTTCCACAATAAAAGCAGCAATGGCGCTGGGGCGTCGGGCCTTAGGTGTTGAGCTTGAGTCAGAGCGGTTTAACCAGACAGTGAAAGAGATAAACGAGCTGGTGGGGAAATAATCTGGTGGCCACGTCAGGTGGCCTTTTTATTTCCATTACACAGCACCCGCATCTGCGAGGTGGGGTTATGAAATCCATGGATAAGTTAACAACGGGTGTCGCCTATGGCACCTCAGCAGGTAGTGCCGGGTACTGGTTTTTACAGTTGCTCGATAAAGTCACGCCCTCACAGTGGGCGGCAATAGGTGTGCTGGGTAGTCTGGTATTTGGCCTGCTGACGTACCTGACAAACCTTTATTTCAAGATTAAAGAAGATAAGCGCAAGGCTGCGAGAGGT
>OFLS01000278.1_pt1 | contig 20672 bp, 18 predicted proteins | sample 1540891 | NCBI WGS metagenome assembly OFLS01 (sample SAMEA4413038, study PRJEB24355) | metagenome | biome: human; feature: gut; material: faeces | place: United Kingdom | collected 2010
ACAACGGAGCCGGCAAATCAACTACGATAAAATCCTTAGTCGGTGTTATAAAACCTGAAGAAGGAGCTATCAAGATCGATGGCGTCGATGTAAGAGAAAATCCAATGGAAGCTAAGAAAAAAATCGGATATGTGTCAGACAGTCCTGATATGTTTTTGAAGATGACTCCTTACGAATTTTGGAGATTTATCGGAACGATTTACGATGTTGAAGAAAACAAATTCAACGCTACTTGCAAGATGCTTTCCGAAAAATTTGATTTGACAGAATTCTTCCAACCTATCGAATCTTTTTCACATGGTATGAGACAAAAAGTTTTCGTAATAGCTGCTCTGTTGTCTGATCCAGATGTGTGGGTATTAGACGAACCGTTGACAGGACTTGACCCACAAAGCTCATACAATTTGAAGGAAATGATGAGAGAACACGCCAACAAAGGAAATACTGTTTTGTTCTCGACTCATATTTTGGAAATCGCAGAAAAACTTTGCGATAGAATTGGAATTTTACAAAAAGGAAAACTCATATTCCTAGGTACGGTTCAAGAACTAAAAGACTTACATCCGGATAAATCTTTGGAAGAAATTTATCTTGAAATGATAAAATCACACGATGAGGTTCCAAATGAACAAGACTAAATTAAAAGAATTGATGAAAATCGACTTACTGAATATCAATCCTATGCTAACAGGTCAAATCAGACAGAAAACTAAGCCTGCTGAGAACAAAAGTATTTACAAGAAAATTATCAGACAATATATAATGTCCGCTGTGATGATGATTGTAATTTACGGGCTTATGTTCGGACTTATATTCGATTACAGCAAAGCACCTAAGATGTTCGATTTGTTCGTGCTTTACTTGGTGATTTTGGGAACTTTGCAAAACTTCATCAGCGTGTTCAATCTGTTCTATGAAAACAAGGATTCGTTGAAGATGTCGTATTTCCCCATTAGCCAGAAAGAAATGTTCATATCCAAGACTTTCTTGACAATGTTGAGTTCATTGACAGTTTTAAGTCCGATATTATTGTTGTCGATAAAATTTTTCATTGATTTCAAATTCAATATACTCTTGGCGATTTTGTACGGAGTTTTGAATTTCGTAGTTTTATTCGTTTTTACAATAATTTTGAATATTGTCGTTGCAGAACTTTTGGTGAGAACATCTGCATTGTACAAATTCAACACACAAATAATGGTTGGACTTAATATTTTCATTCAAGTTGTTGCCGTTGTGTTTGTGATTTTTATTCAAAACTCAAACATCATGAAAAATGCCACAGGACTTGGCCCTATTTCAGGATTACTTCACAATCCATTATCGGCGATTATTTTCATCGTTGTATTAGCAGTTGTTGAGGTGATCTTAGGAAAGGCAATCCTTGAATTCGCATCGAAAAACTTGTACGAACACATGAGTGACATTCAAAACAGAAAAAATTCTGTTAGAAGAACAAAAGTTGACAAAGAGCCAAGCAATATCGGCAAAGAAATGTTTAAATACAATAAAATGCTTTTGAGTGATGCTACAACTATCACATCTTGCATTTTATTCCCAGTAATGTTTCCAATATTGATGACATTTACTAACGCGACTAGTATGCGAAGTGAAATCGGGACAAATATTTCCGATTTGCAATCACTTGCTATTGCTCTTAGCATTTCATTTATGTACAGTGTGTTCATTGGACTATTTCCTATGAACCTACAATCGATAATAGTTTCATTGGACGGACAAAATCACGATTATTTGATGAGTCTACCAATGAGCAAGAAAACTTATTTGAATGAAAAAGTAAAGTTCTCACTTTCAATAATGGGCGTGTTATCTGCCCTTGCAATATTAGGATTTTCCATTTTCTTCAGAGTAAAAGTTTATTTCATAATACTTGCAATCTTGTTGAATTTAATATCGATATTTGTATTTTGTAGATTCAAAGTCGCAGGAGACTACAAACACAAATACGTGAACTGGTCGAGCATTTCAGATATAATGAACAGACAATCCAAATTCGCCTACGTTTTTAAAATGATGGGACTTTCGTTTTTGACAATAGCAATATTCTCATTTGTAATGTTTAGCATTCAATCAGCTCCTATTAAATGGATTCTCATAGGAATATTAATTCCATGGGCGTTAATAGTGATAGGAATTGAACTTTACAATCAAATCGGTTTTTGGAGAAAAATAAAATAGACACACAAAAATCATCCTCGATTTTTAAAAAAGAGGATGATTTTTTATTGAAATAATAATTATTTGTGTGATTCGTAATATCTTCTTCCTAAAATATCTGCAGTTAATACAAAATCTTTTAATCTTTCCGGTGTGATTTCTCCAACTATGTTATAAATAGTTTCTCCTTCGGCACATGCCTTTTCACAACCTACCATAAGATTTGCTTCTTGTATATTCATATCTTTCAAAGTGATTGGAAGTCCTACTTTGTAGCAGAAATCCATCACCTTCATCAACTCATCTTTTGGAGCTGATTCCATCAACAATTGTACAATCGTACCAAATGCTACGATTTCTCCATGCATTGCAGATACTCCTTCTATTTCAGTAAATCCGTTGTAAATAGAATGTGCTGCTGCAAGTCCACCATTGTCTGCCCCAACACCACTTAGATAAGTTGCAGCTTCAATAACTTTTTCAACAGATTCATTCAATACATGCTTTTCTACAGAAGTCTTTGCGATTTCTCCATGTTCGAACAAAATTTCATTGCACAATTTGCAAAGCGCCATTGCTGATTCGCTAATTCCACCATTTTCAAGTGAAGGTGCATCAACTTTTTTGCAGCTTCTAGCTTCGTAATAAGTTCCCAAAGCATCGCCCATACCTGCAACCAAAAATCTAACAGGAGCGTTGGCAATTATTGTAGTATCCACGATTACCATGTTAGGATTATCTGGGTAGAAAATATATCTGTCAAACGTGTGATCGTCATTGTAAATAACTGAAAGTCCAGTACATGGAGCATCATTCGCTACAACTGTAGGAACTACCAAAACTGGTTTATTTTCATAAAATGCAGTAGCCTTTGCAGTATCAATAGCAGATCCCCCACCAATTCCTACGACGGCATCGATTTTTTCATCGACTACGATTTTTCTCATTCTCTCGATTTCTCCATTAGAAGAAATTCCGGAGAAAATTTCATATTTTCTGAAAGCATCAGTTCCTTCAAAACTTGTTTCTATTTTTTCTTGACAATCGTTCAATCCTCTTTTTGAAGATACGAACAAAAACCTGTTTCCATAATCTTTTGCGTATTTTCCAAATTCATTCAATGCATCCTTACCTTGGACGTATTTTTGAGGTGTTCTAATTAATTTTAGCATCATATTCTCCTTTCGTGTTTTTGATATACAAGGTTATTTATTTAACATTTATGCTTAAATAACCTCTAAAATATTTATACCCGAATAGAAAAAACAAAAACAGCGACAAACTTTTATTCGTTCATCGCTGTTTATTTTGAAATTATTTTGGTTGAATGTAGTCTACTAAGAAAAGTTTTTCTGTTCCATCACTTGTAACTCTTACAACTACATCTTCTTGATCTTTATCATTGTATTGTCTAGTTAATATGATGTCTCCTTTTTCAAAGCTAAAATTATACGGAAAGTATTGATTGTAACCTGTTGTCGTAAAATTTTTGAAGTATTCCGTGTCTTTAATTCGGTATAATTTTTCGTGAGGATATAGGGAGTACTTGTGACTTATAATTCCATAAAAATCCGCTTCAAATTCTCTTCCATTGTATGTGATTTTTTCTGTTGAGATTGGTTTGAGGTTTTTACTTTTCAATAAATTAACTGTGTGAAGATTTTTAATTTTATCTTGTATAATCTTCGTCATATAATCGTTAACATAACCTACCCCGTCTATATGTGCCAATCCAAAAAATCCAATAACATCTCCTTTTGTCCTATTATATGTATCCATAAAATTTTCAGCCATCATTTTATCTCTGTACTCACTAGCTTTTAAATGATCAACTTTTTCCTTGTCATAGTAATTCTTGCCTTGTTCTATTGCCTTCTCAGTAAGTTCAATATCTTCTTTGTCTCCCTTTTCTTTTGCTAATTTAAGATAATCCTTGCCTATAATATCGTATGAATGTCCCACATCTACACCGTAGAATTTAATATCGTTCATTTCTTTTTTTATTGTCTTTAAATATTCGATATCGTAATCATAATCATAGTTTCCGTATTTTTTAATAACATCATACATTTTGTTCAAATACTCATCATTATCTGATTTCATCCACAAATTAAGATATTGTGCACCATAATGAGAATCCTCCAAAAAATAATTCCTACCACCTTTTTTGTAGTAATCTCTCAAAATGTTTAACTCTTCATTATAAATAGGTTTTATATCGTGATCTTCTCCATACAAATACACTTCTCTTTTTCCAATGCTGCATGAGCACAACATTAAAAGCACCATTACAATTGCAAATATTTTCTTCTTCATAAAATTCCTCCTGCTTGCTTATACATCCATTTTATCACAAAACAAAAAATCTCCCCAGCAAATTTTGTTTGCCGAAGAGATTTGTATTCATATTAATGGTGTCTTACTATTGTTGCAGGCATTCCAACAGCTGTGCAATCACTTGGAACATCATTCAAAACAACTGCACCTGCGCCGATTTTCGCACGATCTCCAATCTTAATCGGTCCCAAAACAGTCGCTCCAGTTCCAATTACGACATTATCACCTACGATAGGATGACGTTGGTGTTCCTTTTCGTTGCCAGTACCACCAAGCGTTACATTATGATAGAAGTGGCAATTATCACCCACAATCGCAGTCTCACCAATAACAACTGCCATTGCATGATCTATAAACAGATTCTTGCCGATAGTCGCTCCTGGATGAATTTCAATTCCTGTTTTACGCCTCGCTCTTTGTGAGAAAAACCTCGCAAGAGTTGTGTGCTTTTTTCTGTAAAAATAATTTGCGATTCTGTGATAAATCAAAGCCCTCACGATTGGATACATAAATATCGCTTCGAATTTCGTTCGACATGCAGGATCTTCTTTTAAAATAAAATCACCGTATTCAGATAATCTTTTAATTAGCCTCATTTTCAAATAATTCAGTCGACAAGTATCTTTCTCCAGTGTCTGGAAGAACAGTAACTATCGGACCATCAACTTTCTCTAACATTTTTAATGCGCCAAATACATTTGCGCCTGAAGAAATTCCCACCAAAAGTCCTTCTTCTTTTGCAAGTCTTCTTGCCATATCCAAAGCATCGTCACCCTTTACAGTGATTACTTCGTCTAACATATCCCTATCCAAAATTTCTGGAACAAAGTTTGCTCCAATTCCTTGGATTTTGTGTCCACCAGCTTTTCCTGTGCTCAACAACGCTGATTCTTCTGGTTCAATTGCCCACACAGCTACATTTTCATTTTTTTCCTTTAAGAAATGACCAACACCAGTAACAGTTCCACCTGTTCCAACACCAGCGATAAATCCTTTAACTTCTGGTAATTCAGAATAAATTTCGGGACCTGTGTATTTTTCGTGAGCCAAAGTGTTGTAAGGATTTGCAAATTGATTTGGCATAAAATATTCGCCAGTAGCTTCCAATTCCTTCGCCTTATCAACTGCCGCTTGCATACCACCTTCGCCAGTCAAAATAATTGTCGCACCATAAGCTTGCATCAATTTACGTCTTTCGATAGACATCGATTCAGGCATCACAATTGTAACATCGTATCCAAGATTTTGACCAATCATAGCAATAGCAATACCTGTGTTGCCACTTGTTGGTTCAACAATCTTCATTCCTGGTTTTAATGAGCCATCATCAATAGCTCCTCTAATCATTTCAAGAGCTGCCCTGTCTTTGATTGAACCAGTTGCATTCTCCTTTTCAACCTTTACATAAATGTTTCCATTTCCTATGTTTTTCAATCTAACAAGTCTTGTGTTTCCAATAGTATCTAAAATATTTTTCATTTTTCTCTCCTTTGTTTCCATATATCATAAACCACAATTGATTTTATGTCTATAGTTTAATATAATTTAATAAAAAAGTACGTTGTTAAAACAACATAAGAGGTAGAAATGGAAATATTAAAATCAGAACTATTCAAAAACTTCTCACAACAAGAAATCAATCAACTATTAAACTCAAATTTTATTTACCAAAAATCCTACAAAAAACACCAATACATATATAAATCAGGAAACACAACTAATACATTTGGACTCATACTCAAAGGAAAAGTTAGATTAGAAATCACAAATTATTGGGGAAGTAGAATGATACTTTCAAACAAAAACAAATTCCAAATAATCGCAGAATCCTACGCAATAAGTGGCGAAAAACTAATCATAGACGTTGTCGCAAGTGAAGACTGCGAAATCTTGTTTATAAATACAAACCAAATTTTCGCAAATCACAACAACTACAACGACAAATTAATAAAAAATCTGCTACTCATATTATCGAACGACAACTACTCACTCTCACAAAAGCTTTACCAATCCTCCTTTAAAAAAATTCGCCAAAAACTATCCGTATACCTAAGCTCCGTCGCACTAAAAAAAGAAACCAACCAATTCGACATACCATTTAATAGACAAGAACTTGCAGATTACCTAAACGTCGACAGAAGCGCACTATCGAAGGAACTAATGGAAATGAAAAAAGAAGGACTACTAGCCTACAACAAAAACCACTTCTCACTCTATAAAAACTTCAACGAAGAATACTTCTACGTAATCTAGTCCCGTCTACTCTCCCTGAATCTGATTAATCGGATTTTTTCTAATTTGTAATTCAGCTATCCCTCAGTTAACTCTACCAATCTGACGAAATCTTTTAGCACTCAAGCAAACAATCGAAGCTTGAGAATATCCTCTGGAGAAAATAATCATAAATTCAAGTGAAGTTAGCCGTTAAAAAATTGTGCTGTCTGAGTGCGTAGCACGAGTTCACAATTTTAGGCTAACGAGCTTAGAATTTATTTATTTTCGTAAGCGAGATATTCGATAGCGAGATGTTTGCTCGTACGTCAGCAAGCCCTTCCCATCTGACGAAAGCTCTTAGCACAAGCTCGTAAATCAGCAAGCTTTTTGCCACGAAAAAATGCCCCTATCACAAGATAAGGGCATCTCTAAATTTATTGTTCTTTAATTATTTCTTCTGTAACATTTGAAGGAACTTCTTCATATCTTACAAATTCCATTTCAAATTCTCCCCTTGCTTGAGTCATTGATCTCAAATCAATTGAGTACTCGAACAATTCTTTGTGAGGAGCTTCTGCGATTACGATTTGGTTACCGTCTTCGTCAGATTCCATTCCCAAAATCTTACCACGACGTTTGTTCATATCTCCCATTACATCTCCCATGTATTCTTCAGGGATTTTGATTGTAACCTTCATAATAGGTTCCAACAAAATTGGCTTCGCTTCTTCGATTCCTTTTTTGAATGCGATTTGCGCTGCGATTTTGAATGCCATTTCGTTTGAATCTACTGGGTGATATTTTCCATCGTAAAGTATTGCCTTTACGCCAACTACAGGATATCCTGCCAAAGGTCCCTTTTCCAATGATTCTTCCAAGCCTTTTTCAACTGCTGGGAAGAAGTTCTTAGGAACAGTTCCACCGAATACTTCTTCTTCAAATACGAATGTTTCTTCGGAATCTGTCAATGGTTCAAATCTAATGAACACATCTGCAAATTGTCCTGCACCACCGGATTGTTTCTTGTGTTTTCCTTCTACATCTGATTTTGCCTTGATAGTTTCACGGTAAGCAATTCTCAATGGAACAACTTCTGTTTCTACTTGGTATTCATCTTTTAATCTATCCATCATTACTTGAAGTTGAACATTGCCACGTCCACCGATTAATAATTGCTTAGTTTCATTATTTCTTTCAGATACAAATGACAAATCTTCAGTTTGCAATTTAGTTAATGCTGTTGAAATCTTATCATCATCTGATTTTGATTTTGGTTGAATAGCAAAGAATAATGTTGCAGGTTTTAATTTCAAGCGTTTGTAAACAGTTGGATCATTCTTATCAGAAATAGTATCTCCTGTTTCTGTTTCAACTAATTTACTAATCGCACCAATGTCACCTGCGTGAACTTCATCAGTCTTGATTTGTTCCTTACCACGTAAGAAGAACAAATCACCAATCTTTTCTTCAACTTCCTTGCTTGAATTGTATAATAAAGTATCTTTGGTAATTTTACCCGAAATAACCTTGAAAATCGAAATCTTTCCAACAAAAGGATCCACAATTGTCTTAAATACAACTGCACTCATTGGTTCGTCAACAGAGAATTTACGTTGTTTGTCGTCAGCATGTCTGAAACCGTATTTTGCTCTTTCGTCATCTGGTGTTGGCATGTATTTTTCGATGATTTCTAATAAAACATCAACGCCAACTCCAGTAAGCGCACTTCCTGCGATAAGTGGTACGCAAGTACCTTCAAGTAAAGCTGATACCAAAGCTTTTTTGAATTCTTCGTGTGTAAATTCTTCTCCGTTGAAATATTTTTCCATCAATTCGTCGTCTGTTTGAGCGACAACTTCACAAATTTCATCGAATACGACATTAACTTCGTCCACTCTGTCTTCTGGAATAGGAACTTCCTTGAATTCGAAACCATTATACTCAAAAGCTTTTTTGTCGATAACATCGATAACTCCCTTGAAATCTTCGCCTTCACCAAGAGTCAAAGTAAATGGAATGATGTTATTGCCAAACTTAACGTGCAGATCACTAACGCATTTGTTGAAATTAGCATTTTCTTTTTCCATTTTATTTACGAAAATAATTCTTGGAAGATCGATTGATTGAGTGTAGCGAAGAACTTTTTCTGTTCCTACTTCTATACCATTAACAGCATCGATAACAATAAGCGCTGCTTCAGATGCTCTTAGTGATTGATACACTTCTCTTTCGAAATCAAAATAGCCTGGTGTGTCTATAAAGTTGATTTTTATGTCGTTGTGTTCGATTGGAATAACAGAGCTGGATATAGAAATACCCCTCTTCATTTCTTGCTTAGAATAGTCAGAAACTGTGTTTTTGTCCTCAACTTTTCCGACTCTGTTAATCACATTGGTTAAGTATAGGCATGCTTCAGTGAGTTGAGTTTTTCCACTTCCGCTATGCCCAACCAAGCTAAGATTTCTAATTTTGTTTGTTGGATAAGATTTCATAATTGTGCCTCCTATTATTTATAAGAAAACATTTGCATTTTTGTTACATAGTTTATTAAACAAATTTGATAAGTAAATTTGCCAAACAACATTTATAATATCGTTTGCAAAATGACCGCAACGTTTCTCTTATATTATTAAAATATATATACCCAAAAATCAAAATTCCTAACACAGAATAAAACAATTTACAAGAATTCTTAATGTCGTATTTATATTTTAAATAGGATATTTTATTTTGCTTAAAGCTAAATCTAATGTCTTCCATCTACATAACAGGTGTTTTTTTGTTCCTCTCACATCATTCGATCAACACACTTAAGTGTGCAAAAAAAGCACAGCTAAGATCTAACTGTATAAATCAATTAGTGTGCTTAATTAGTCTAATATTTCAATTGATTTAATGTCTGATTCATAAAAAATCCAAATATCTCCATCAACTCTCCTCTCTAGCCCATCTTCTTCGACTTCATAATCATCTTTTGCACAATAGTGTGCATACCCATTATAGCTATTTCCCTTTATATCAGTTAATCTAATATATTGTGCATTGTATTGTAATAATTTCACATTCTATCCTTTTTTTCTTGTTGTTTTAGGTGGAGGCTGCTCATTCTGTTGTAAGTGTGGACAAAATACTTGCCATCGTAACCATGGATATGGGTACCAACAAGACCATTAGCAACAATCTTTCCTAAATATTAATTAACTCCAGGTTCATTTTTGGAAAATCCAACAATAATACCGTATTACACTTCCATAAAATAATCTTCAAGCACGATATCTTTTTAAAATAAGATAATTAGCCTTATAAAACATAAAACCTCTGTATTTTCAATAAAACTAAGTTTTTTCATATATGGTGCCACAAATTTTTGCTTAAATATATAAAAATTAAAGGCAGGTTGATAAAATAACCACCTGCCTATCTTAGCTAAATATTTTCTTAAATTCTTACTTTTATAACCATCAAATCGCTATCCTCAAGAGCCTTAAGAGCATGGATTTCATTAGGATCCATTGTGATTATATCACCTGGGATTATTATCTGATTTCCGTTCTCTCCCTTAAAATCTACCTTGCCTTTATAAATTACAACTACTACACTTTTATCTGACTTGTGACTAGGTATTTCATCGCCCTTTTTGATTTGTAGGTGGGTTATTTGTAAATTATCCTCATCCACCAAATGCTCGAATTTGCCGTCTAAAATATTCGCACTTATTTTTTTCATATTTTCTCTCCTTGTTAATGACCATTACCATTAAAAATGGTATCTAATAAATTTTACAAACACAATTTATCTCAGCTTTTTTACAATTTTCTTTAACTCAGGCAAGACCTCCTCTCTAAAAAAAGGATTTTTTGCTATCCACCTGTTGTTTAGAGGACTTGGGTGGACTATTGGGAAATATTCCGGCAAAAACTCTTTGTAAGATTTTACTGTTTCAGTTAAATTTTTCTTAAATTTATCCTTCAAATAAAACTTTTGAGCATAGGCGCCTATCAAAATGGTTAGCTTTATATCCTTCAATTCATTTAATAATAGCGGATGGTATTCTTTTGCAATAAAAGATCTAGGAGCCTTGTCGCCCGATTTTCCCTTTCCAGGATAATAAAAATCCATTGGAATTATAGAAAAATCTTCACCATGGAGGACGTCTTCCGATATACCCAACCATTTGACAAGATTTTCCCCACTCTGATCATTAAATAAAATACCAGTTTCTTCAACCTTTTCCCCAGGAGCTTGCCCAATTATCAAAATTTTTGATTTTGGATTTAGCTGGAATATTGGGTTAATTCCTCTATTTGTGTAGATTTCATTTCTGCTATCTTCTCTTAATTTTTTAATAATGAGTTTTTCTTTCATAATTTTGCCATCACCTTCATTAGAATTAGAACCTTACCAAGCTTTAGGGCAAGTAACAATTTTCGTAAAAAATCTATTCTTAGCATAGTAAAACTTTCAACCTACATAAGATTATTACCCATTTTTATCTTGATTCTAATCATGAATTAAATAATCTACTATCATTCCTTGTGATGTTAGATTTTCTTTTATAAATTTTTCGACTAGTTTTTTATTTTCACTTAAAGATAATTCCTTTGGTAGTCCTATTATGAAGTGTCTTTTTAGTTGTGCATTAAAATTTTTTTCTGCCATTTCTACTTTATTCCATAAGGTAGACCTATCGTTAAATTCTTTTGGTATGTGATCAGGCAATATTATATTTTTTACTAATACTTTTTCTTTTCTTGTATAGTCGTAGGTTACTCCATCCCATTCATTTTTTATTTTTTCTTCACTTATATATGCCGCACTTTCTACTGCACTTTTGCCTTTTCCTCTTGATATTATGTTTACTGAAAAATGAAAACTTTCTGCCATTTTTTCTGAAATCAGTGATATTTCTCGTTTTGAAAAAGCTAGTAAACTTGTTGCTTATGCTGGTCTCGATGTTGCTGTTAAGCAGTCCGGTGAGTTTGTCGTTACTCAAACAAAATTTCTAAAATAGGTTCGCCTTATCTCAGACGTGCTATTTGGCTTGCTGCAATTGTTGCTGCTTTTAAGGATCCGGATCTTTCTAATTATTATCAAACTCTAAGAAACAGAGGCAAAGCTCATGGTAATGCTATTGGTAATATTACGAGAAAGCTAACCAACATAATTTTTGCTGTTTTAAGTGAAACAAAGCTAATATTCCAAATATTTGAGTATCACATATTTAATTGTTTTTGACCTATTTTCATAGGTCTGTTTGCCATGCTATTATTTACATATTTAAGTTTTTGGCTTATTGTTTACTTGCAAGTAGAATGATAGGGTTATGCTGAAGAGCAGCCTAGCGTCTACTTGTGATATACAGATGTTGAGGAAGTGGAAGCTTTCTCTTTTTTACATCTGGCATCCAAATGTGATAAACCTTAAAAATATTTTTTGACATTTAATAGCTTGTCTTTTTTAATATATGTTGGATTTAGATGCACTCCACTCTTACTATAGTGTATAGTAAATCCATTTATGTTTATTAGTTATTATTTTAACATCATCCCTGTATTTGGAAATTAATCAATTCTCTATAACTTTATATAAATTAGGAACACACCTGCTTTGCAGGAATTATGGTAATTATATCACACTACCATTGTTTTTAACTTCTTATTAAAAATATAAGCACAAACTGTGCAAATCACAAAAATTAATGGTGCAACTCTGACAAATCCACATTCGAAACTTTGCAATATGAATTTCATCACCATTGTGTTTGAGTCCGTCGTGTCCCATCGCAAATAGCTGCTTTTCATAAAAAACAAAGCTAAGAACACTACCACAATTATAGCATCGATTACGATGAAAATATTTCTGTAAATCGTAATTTTCTTTTGTTTGTTTTCGAAAAATTGCAGATTGATTTCTTCTAGTTTTTCAGATATTTTATCTAATTCTGTTTGTTGTGTTTCTTCTACATTTTCACCTAATAGAACGCTTACAGATATGTGCAAAATTTACGATAACTTTATCAAAGAATCAGAATCGGGAACGGACAAGCCTCTCTCCCATTTCGATACTGTCTGTCTGACAACGTGCATTTCATTTGCTAATTGTTCTTGTGACAATCCATTTGATTTTCTAAGTGATTTGATATTTTCATTCAACATTTTTATCCCTTCTTTCTGTGTCACAATAATACAACAATTTCTGCCGTTGCCACAAGAAACTAAAATTAACATAGCCAAAATCCAATGATCTTCAACTTTAATCACTAAGTTAATATAACTTGCGTATTCGTGATATAAGTGATAAACAATTATTAGTTTTAAAATATTATATCATATATATTCACCGCGATTATTTTAATGAGTTTATTTTATTCCTAGAACAACATTTTTCCACGTAAAAAAGGACAAGCGTTAAGCTTATCCTTTGAATAATATTTTATTCCCATTCAATTGTTGCTGGTGGTTTACTTGTAATGTCGTAAACTATTCTATTGATGTGGTCTACTTCGTTGATTATTCTTACTGAAGTTTTGTCTAATACTTCGTATGGGATTCTTGCCCAATCGGCTGTCATGAAGTCTGTTGTTGTTACGGCTCTTAATGCCAATGTGTAATCATAAGTTCTGAAATCTCCCATTACTCCGACTGTTCTGTTGTTAGTGATTACTGCGAAGTATTGGTTGATGTCTTTATCGATTCCTGCTTTTGCAACTTCGTCTCTGAAGATAAAGTCTGCTTCACGCAACACTTCTAATTTTTCTTCAGTGATTTCTCCCATAACTCTGATTCCAAGTCCTGGTCCTGGGAATGGTTGACGATATACTAAATATTCTGGCATTTCTAGTTCTAATCCCAATCTTCTAACTTCGTCTTTGAATAAATCACGAAGTGGTTCTATCAAATCTTTGAAATCAACTACATCTGGAAGTCCACCAACGTTGTGGTGAGATTTGATAACGGATGCATCGCCTTGTCCAGATTCTATTACATCTGGATATATTGTTCCTTGCGCTAAGAAATCCACAGATCCGATTTTTTTAGCTTCATCTTCGAATACTCTGATGAACTCTTCTCCGATGATTTTTCTCTTTTGTTCTGGATCTGATATTCCTTTTAATTTATCTAAGAATCTGTCTTTTGCATCTACTCTTACGAAGTTTAATTCGTCGTTTTTAAATGCAGCTTCAACTTCGTCGCCTTCATTTTTTCTCATCAAACCGTGGTCAACGAATACACATGTCAAGTTTTTGCCGATTGTTCTGGATAAGAGTGATGCGCAAACTGAGCTGTCTACACCACCTGATAGTGCCAACAAGACTTTTTTGTCGCCAACAGTTTTTCTGATTTTTTGAATTTGTTCTTCCAAGAAGTTTTCCATTGTCCAATCTCCGTCTGCTTTACAGATTTCATAAAGGAAGTTTTTGATTAATATTTTACCTTCAACTGTGTGGTTAACTTCTGGGTGATATTGCACCGCGAAAATCTTCTTGTCCTCATTTGCGATTGCTGCAACCGGGCAAGAATCAGTCGTTTGAATGATGTCAAATCCTTCTGGTTTTTGTGATACGAAATCAGTGTGACTCATCCACACGATGCTTTCGTCACTCATTCCTTTTAAAATAGGGCTTCGGTTTGAGATTTTGGCGTTTGTTTTGCCAAATTCACGATTTTTTGCTTTTTCAACAACTCCACCAAAATCTTTGGAGATAAGTTGCATTCCGTAGCACATTCCCAAAATAGGAATATTCAATTCAAAAATTTCTTTTTCGATTTGTGGAGAATTTTCTTCGTAAACGCTATTTGGTCCACCTGTGAAGATTATTCCGATTGGTTGTTTTTCTTTAATAACATCCAACGCTTTTTTGTAAGGAACAACTTCGCAGTACACGTTCAAATCCCTGACACGACGAGCGATTAGTTGATTATATTGTCCTCCAAAATCTACTACAATAACTAATTGATGTTTCATTTCTACTCCTAATTATTAGTTAAATATTTTTCTATATAGTCTTCGTAATTCATTGATACGTCACGATAAGTTCCGTCATCAAATATTTCAATAATTCTATTTGCCACAGAAGATACAAATTGATGATCGAGTGATGTGAACAAAATATTTGATTTGAATGCGATTAGCCCGTTGTTTACAGCTTCGATACTTTCCAAATCCAAATGGTTTGTAGGTTGGTCGAACACCAAAACATTCGCCGGTGTTACCATCATTTTTGAAAACATCATTCTTACCTTTTCACCACCGCTTAGAACGTTGGATTTCTTCAATGCTTCGTCTCCTGAAAATAGCATCTTGCCCAAGAATCCTCTTATGTGAATTTCCGATTTTTCTTCGCTAAATTGTCTCAACCAATCAATCAAATTCAAATCGCAATCTTCGAAAAATTTAGTATTATCTTTTGGAAAATACGTGTGAGTGATAGTTTGTCCCCACTTGTATTCTCCAGAATAATCGTCATCATTTCCGTTGATTATTTCGAAAAATTTAGTGATGGCGATTTCGTTTCCGATAAATCCAATCTTATCTCCTTTATTGACTCTGAAACTCAAATTGTCGATAAGTTTGTTGCCATTTTGTTCTACAGTCAAGTTGTCTACATTTAGAATTTCGTTGCCAACTTCTCTTGAAAGTTCAAATCCTACAAATGGATAACGTCTACTAGATGGTTTAATGTCATCCAATGTGATTTTGTCGAGAAGTTTTTTTCTACTCGTAGCTTGCTTGGACTTTGATTTGTTGGCGGAGAATCTTTGGATAAATTCTTGAAGTTCCTTGATTTTGTCTTCTTTTTTCTTGTTTTGCTCTTTTTGCATTCTAAGTGCAAGTTGGCTTGATTCGTACCAAAAATCGTAGTTTCCAACGAACATATTAATCTTTCCGTAGTCGACATCCACCATGTGAGTGCACACTTCGTTTAAGAAATATCTGTCGTGAGATACTATGATTACAATTCCCGGAAAATCCATCAAGAAATCTTGTAGCCACAATATTGCCTTCAAATCCAAACCATTTGTAGGTTCGTCTAGTAGCAATATCCCAGGATTTCCGAACAAAGCTTGTGCCAATAACACCTTTACCTTGTCGGATTCTTTCAAATCTTTCATCAACATAAAATGTTGTTCTGTCGTAATTCCCAAACCTTGCAACAAAGATGAGCTTTCTGCTTCTGCTTCATATCCTCCAAGTTCTTGGAATTCCGCTTCCAATTCCGCTGCTCTCATTCCGTCTTCATCGCTGAAATCAGGCTTCATGTATATCTCGTCTTTTTCTTTTTGGATATCGTAAAGTTTCTTATTTCCCATCAAAACTGTATCCATTACGCTGTTTTCTTCAAAAGCGTAGTGATCTTGGTTAAGTTTTGATAATCTTGTGTTCTTATCTATCGTGACATTGCCTTTTGTAGGATCTTTTTCTCCGGATAAAATTTTGAGGAATGTAGACTTACCAGCACCATTCGCACCAATAACTCCGTAACAGTTACCTGGATTAAAAATTAGGTTAACATCCTCAAATAATTTTTTATCGGGGAATATGACACTTAAATTGTTAACTGTTAACATCTAAATCCCTCCAATACTCACATATTATACCATAAAAGTAATATCAAGTCTTGATATCACAATATTTGGATACATTTTTTAATTCAAAAACAACCATTTAATTTCAAAAAATAAATGGTTGTTGATTTTATAAATTTATATGTTGGACAATCCTTTTGGTAAAAGTATTTTGACTTAGGTTTTTAAATTTTCTGAACCGAAATTCAAAAGTATATTCTTATTTAGAAATTTTTATTTTTCCAAAAATTAGTCCAAATTAATTGCAACTTTTGTTTCTGTTTGTTTACAAACTCCGCATTGTTTTGCTTTTGTATCTATTTTTTGTAATATTTCAAGAGATTTATCCACATCTTTTTCATCTACTACAACTACCATTCCAATTCCCATGTTAAATGTGGAGAACATTTCTTTTGTTTCAACATTTCCCCATTCTTGAATAGCTTTGAATACAGGATCAATTTCTGATTCTTTTAAGTCAAATTCTATTCCGATATTTTCAGGTAACATTCTTGGTACGTTTTCGTACAATCCACCACCTGTGATGTGGGCAATACCTTTGATTTCAACCTCTTTTAATAAAGCTGAGATTTCTTTTTCGTAAATTCTCGTAGGAATCAAAAGTCTTTCTCCAACTGTAGTATCTCCAAATTTGTCGGATAATTTTACATTTGCCATATCCAACGCTGCTCTTACAAGTGAAAATCCATTGCTGTGAACTCCACTTGAAGATAGAGATATTGCAACGTCTCCTTCTTTAATGCCACTACCGTCGATTATTTTGTCGCGATCCACAATACCAACTGCAAATCCTGCCAAGTCATAATCATTTTCCTTGTATAGTCCTGGCATTTCAGCAGTTTCTCCACCGATTAGTGCACATTCAGATTGACTGCAACCTTCTGCCACACCGCTAACCAAATCAGCCATTTTTTTTGGTTTCAAACTTCCAGTAGCGATGTAATCTAAGAAGAACAATGGCTTTGCACCTTGGCACAAAACATCATTAACACACATTGCAACCAAATCAATACCAACAGTATCGTGCTTATCAAGTTCCATTGCTAATTTGATTTTTGTTCCAACACCGTCAGTTCCACTTACCAAAACAGGTTCTTTCATGTCGGAGATTTCTGGTTTGAATAAACCAGCAAATCCACCGATGCCTGTTAGAACTTCTTTTCCATGAGTTTTTTTTACGATTTCTTTTATGATTTGAACTTCTTCGTAGCCTTTTTCTTTATCTACACCAGAATCTTTGTAAGTTAATCCCATTATATTTCTTCTAACTCCCTGTCGGAATCAATGACACCTTGTTTCATTTCTTCTTTGTAATCTTTTAATTTTTGAGCTAGTTTTTCGTCAGACAAAGCAATCATTTGAGCTGCTAAGATAGCTGCATTTTCTCCACCATCGATTGCTACAGTTGCAACTGGAACTCCTTTAGGCATTTGAACTATTGAATACAAAGCATCCATTCCAGCAAGTGCAGATCCTTTTACAGGAATTCCTATAACTGGTTTTGTTGTCATTCCAGCTGTTACTCCACCTAAGTGTGCTGCTTTTCCAGCGATTGTGATGTAAACTTTGCAGTCGTCTTTTTCAACAGTTTCTTTTAAAACATCCAATGCTCTGTGTGCTGAAATAACTGATACTTCGTAAGATAGATCAAATTTTTTCAACATTTTAGTAACTTTTTTTGCAACTTCAATATCTGAACTGCTTCCCATTATTAATCTAATATCCATTGTTTGCTCCTATTTTTTTGTATAGTTTGGAGATTCTCTAGTAATTGTAATATCATGTGGATGATTTTCTACAAGTGTTGCTGGAGAAATCTTTACGAATTTTGATTTTTCTTTTAATTCAACTAAGTCTTTGCTTCCTACATAACCCATACCTGAACGAAGTCCACCAACTAATTGATAAACAACTTCTGCTACAGATCCTTTGTAAGCAACTCTACCTTCTACTCCTTCTGGAACGTATTTTTTAGTGTTATTTTGGAAATATCTGTCTCCACTTCCAGCTTTCATAGCTCCAAGCGAACCCATTCCTCTGTATTCTTTGTATTGTCTACCTTCTAATACAACTAATTCTCCAGGGCTTTCTTCAGTACCAGCGAACAAGCTACCTGCCATAATAACAGATGCACCTGCTGCTAATGCCTTTGTAATATCTCCTGAGTATTTAATACCACCATCGGCAATGATTGGAATACCATGTTTATCAGCTTCTTTCGCACATTCGATTATAGCTGTCATTTGAGGAACACCTATACCTGTTACAACTCTTGTCGTACAAATAGATCCAGGTCCAATACCAACTTTAACACAATCTGCTCCAGCTTCTATCAAATCCCTTGTAGCATCTGCTGTTGCAACGTTACCTGCGATTATTTGAAGATCTGGGAAAGCTTTCTTTAATTTAGTTACAGCATTCAAAACTCCTCTTGAATGACCGTGAGCTGTGTCGATTGTTACGACGTCAACTTTTGCATCCACTAAAGCTTGACATCTTTCAATCATATCATTAGTGATACCAACAGCTGCACCAACTAATAATCTTCCTTGTGAATCTCTAGCTGAATTTGGATATTGGATTGTTTTTTCAACGTCTTTTGTAGTGATAAGGCCTTTTAATTTAAAGTTTTCATCTACAATTGGAAGTTTTTCAATCTTAGCATTCATCATTTTTTCCAAGGCTTCATCCATTGATATGTTTTCGTGACCTGTTACTAAATTGTCCTTAGTCATAACATCACCAATTGGAAGTTGTTCGTCCTTTACGAATCTAACATCTCTGTTAGTTAGGATTCCGACTAAAGTCATATCATCATTAACTATAGGTACACCGCTAATTCTGTAATGACTCATCAATTTCAAAGCATCAACGATTTTGTCATCTGCAGATAAGTAAAAAGGATCAGTAATTATTCCATTTTCTGAACGTTTAACTCTATCTACTTCTCTTGCTTGTTCTTCAATAGTCATGTTCTTGTGAATAATTCCGATCCCGCCTTGTCTCGCCATAGCGATAGCCATTTTTGACTCAGTTACAGTGTCCATTCCTGCTGACATCATAGGAATGTTCAATTCAATTTTTTTAGTTAATCTTGTTTTCAAGATAGTTTCATTAGGTAACACTTCTGATGGACCTGGTACTAGAAGTACATCATCAAATGTTAATTCTTCGCCGATAAATTGCATAATACCCTCCTCATAAAATAAATAAAAACTTTGTTAAAAATTTTTAATGTTGAGAATAAATTTACCATACAAATGATCACAAGTCAAGCAAATTTATTCCTTTTATTTCTTTACAGCTATTATATCAGAAATACAAATTTTTGAGCAAGAAAAAAGCACCAAAAAAAACTTTTGATGCGTAAATCTTCTATAATAATTCAACATTTATTTGTTCTGCTACTTCGTTTATTTTATCTGCGTCCAATTTTTCAACTTCTGAAACTCTGGCATTTAATACGCCAAGAGATAAAGCCTTCAAAACAGTTTCCATTACGCCTTCTCCATCATCCAAGAATTTCGCCAATCCAGCCACAGTAGCATCTCCACTTCCGACGGTTCTTTGAATTTTGTATTGAGGAACAGAAATCCTGTACAAATTATCTTTGTATTTTAAAATCGCTCCGTATTTTCCATTGGTAACCAAAACAATTTCAATATCATCCAACAATTTATTGCTGAAAATTTCCTTCAAATACTCAGAATCTTTGTTGACGAAATCTTCTGATGAAATATCTTCTGTTAAACCAATGATTTCCTTAAATTCGTAGAAATTAGGCTTGATAGCAAATGGTTTATAATTATTTTCCAAAACTTTTTTAGTCACTTGTCCATTTGTATCCAAAATAATCTTGCTGTTAGCTTTTAGAATATCCATAGTTTCTTCGACAAAATCTTCGGATAAACCGTTCATCAAACTTCCACTGATTACTGCTATATTGTAATTTTTTCCGATTTCTTTTATAAGTGACATAAAAGTTCTTTCAAATCTAGAATCAATTTTGTTAGTTTTTTCAAATATTTCAAATTGCTTATCGCCATGAATTACTCTAATGCAGTTTCTTGTGTCGACATTTGTAAAAATAAAATCGTGCTTGATATTCACATCGTCTAACTTGTCGATTACATAATCTCCATTACTTCCTCCAATAAAGCCTGTAACCATGAAATCTGCCCTCAACAAATCCAAAACTTTGGACACATTTATCCCTTTGCCTCCAGGCGTTTTATACGCATCATCAACTACATTTACTCCATTAGTATCCAGCTCATCCATTTCGTAAATCACATCAATAGCAGGATTCGCAGTTATACAAAGTATCATTTTATTCCCCTCTTCAAATTAATTAAA
>OFLS01000285.1_pt1 | contig 20229 bp, 17 predicted proteins | sample 1540891 | NCBI WGS metagenome assembly OFLS01 (sample SAMEA4413038, study PRJEB24355) | metagenome | biome: human; feature: gut; material: faeces | place: United Kingdom | collected 2010
CACCTAACTCAGGAAAACCATAGGCCCAATCATCAGCTGTTCTAAAGGCAGTCGATGTATCAATGACCTTACACGGTAATTCACCGATAGCAGCCATGATTTCTTTAGATGCCACATCAGGCAAGCAGAGAAATACAATATCTGCCGCTTTAGCTACCTCTTTAATGGCCTCCACATTTTTACGATCCTCATCAGCTGTAGCTAATAATTCTATATCTTTTCTATCGGTTAACCGTTCATGAATTCTTAAACCTGTTGTGCCTTCATGACCGACAATAAATACTTTATAAGGTACCATAATAAACCTCATTTCTCACCTATTGGTGACTCACACCTATTTATACAACTCTCAGTTATTACTTTCAGCGATTATAAATAGGAAACAAACTATACGATTCATCACCTTCTAGAGAGATGAAATTATTTCAAAGGATAGTCACTAAAGGTAGCAACCATAACGGCCTTAATCGTATGGAGACGATTTTCTGCTTCTTGGAATGCTAAGGAGTTTGGACCTTCAAAGACATCTTCCGTTACCTCAATACCATTCATGCCGAACCGTTCAAAGATATCTTTACCTACTTGAGTTTCCGTATTGTGGAATGCTGGCAAGCAGTGACAGAATTTAGTATTTGGATTACCGGTTAATGCCATCATTTCAGCGTTAACTTGGAATGGCTTAAACGTATTGATACGTTCTTCCCACATATCGTATGTATCACCCATAGTTACCCATACACCTGTATAGATTACATCTAAGCCTTTAACACCTTCCGCTACATCGTCTGTACATGTGATGGTAGCACCTGTTTCTTTCGCAACTTTCAAACATTCTTCATAGAATGGACCGGCTGGCCAGTATTGTTTAGGACCGATAAGTCTAAAGTCCATACCCATTTTAGCGGCGCCACTCATTAAGGCGTTACACATATTAGATTGACCATGACCTACATAGGCAAAAGAAATTTCATTCAACGGTTTGTCGATATTTTCTTGAAGTGTTAAGAAATTAGCTAATGTTTGTGTAGGATGATCCATATCGGTAAGCCCATTCCAAACAGGTACGCCAGAATAATCAGCTAATGTATCTACATCGGCTTGATCAAAACCTCTAAACTCGATAGCATCATACATAGATCCTAGAACACGAGCTGTATCTTTTAAGGATTCTTTTTTATTCATTTGGGAACCTGTAGGGCCAAGATATGTTGTATGAGCACCTTGGTCCGCAGCACCTACTTCAAAGGCACAACGTGTCCGTGTGGAGTCTTTTTCAAAAATTAATGCAAAGTTTTTACCTACTAATGTTTTGATTTCTTTGCCTGCTTTTTTATCGGCTTTTAACTTTGCAGCCAAGTTCAAGAAGTATTTAATTTCTTCTGGTGTGTATTGAAGCATTGTTTTAAATGATGTATGTTGTAAACTCTTCATGATAACCTCTTATTTCAAACTACTTATTTAACTACTTTTCTTGTAAAAATTCGGCGGCAATAGCAGCCATCATTGTTATACCAGGTTCCAGAATGCTTTCATCAATGGTGAAAGCCTCATTATGTAAGGCCGGATTACCTTCAAACCCAGTACCTAACCAAAGAAAAGCACCTTTTATTTTATGAAGATATGCGGAGAAGTCCTCTGCTGCCATAGACGGAAATTCAGGATGGACCACAGCTTCTTTACCAAGATATTTCTCTACAATAGATGTGGCATAATCGATGGCCTCTGGATTGTTGATGGTAGCACCATGACCACGTTTATAATCTAAGGTACTCTTTGTTTTTAATAACATATCGAGAGCTTGTAAACTTTCACCTAAGCGGCGCTCAATATAATCCCGTTTTTCTGGTTCATAGGTACGGCATGTTCCTTCAAGATATACATCACCACAGCCTACATTGTATCGGTCACCACCATTAATCACACCAATGGTACATACGAGATTTTCCATTGGGTTCGTTTCGCGGGCCACCATGGATTCCACATTTACAATCCAGTTTGCGGCTGCTACAATTGCGTCTACCCCATTATGAGGTTCTGCACCATGAGTAGCTTTCCCTTTAATGTGTACGAGGAAGTGATCGGATGCAGCCATGAGATTACCTTTTTTAAGACCTACAGTTCCCACTGGCAATTGAGGCCACACATGAAGTCCATATATCTCATCCACATCGTCGAGGATGCCGCTATCTACAATACCTTGTGCACCTGGGAATAATGCTTCTTCTTCGGAAGGTTGGAATACAAGCTTTACGGTGCCATGCAATTGGTCTTTAATAGACTGTAAAATGGCTGCTGTACCAAGCAAAATTGCAATGTGGCTATCATGACCACAAGCATGCATAACGCCGTCATTTTCTGATGCAAATGGCAATCCAGTAGTTTCATGTATGGGTAAGGCATCTATATCAGCACGCAATGCAATGACTGGTCCAGGTTGAGCCCCTTCGATTTTACCGATAACGGCATAATCAGAAACATCATTTACAAAAGGAATACCTAATTCACCAAGAATCTTTTGAATAAATAAGGATGTATTTTTTTCTTCACCAGATAATTCTGGATGACTATGAATATGTCTACGCCATGCTACAACTTGTTCTTTATATTGTGCGGCATATTTCTTAATCAAATCTTGTAATGTATTCATTACTCTATCTCCTTTATACACTAAATGTATATTTTATACATTATTAGCGTATTTTTATAACCTATGTACGTATTATAATACTATCGCTCTTTTTATTCAAGTTTTATACAAATTTTCTGTATTTTTATTTGTTATACTATGAATTAATTTTTATCATAGTCCTTAAAACTGTAATTTACATGATCTTAATTTAGCATATAAAATATATAATAAATATATAATTATCATTTATATGTTTACCTATTTAAACTATAAATCAGAGAAGACTATTTGTATAAACACACAAAAAGACACCTTCCAAGGAAGGTGTCTTTTGCTTATATATTCTTATATTCTTGTGCTTCTATTTCTCTATAACCGACTCATCTAGCTGTGTACCGTCTGGTAAGAAAGCTTTTACTATTAATTTATTCGGTGTAACAGTCATCGTCATATAGTTATTCTTATCTCGATCCGGTGCCACATATACATCTAAAGGATGTTCTTTCCACTTAGGACGACGAGCATTTCCGGCAATACCAGTCAGAATATATAATGGTCCCGAAGCATCTCGATCAAAGTTACGTACATGCCCTCTATTACGATAAGAATGTAAATGAGCTGACAACACTAAATCTACATTAAACTCATCAAAGATAGGCATAAACAATACGCCCTCTTCGTTGAATCCTACATCACGACTTGCGCCAGGGCGGTCAAAGGCATATTGGAATGGATCCCGATGCATGAGAACTACGGTCCACTTTTTAATATTTGCTGCTAAATCTTGGCGTAACCATTGAATCTGTACATCATAAAGATCTGGATGATGTGTATCATGATTATCTTCATGATTGCTTTCATAAAGTTGCGTATCTAATACAACATAATGAACATCACCGAAGTCATAGGAATAATAACGACGATTAAAAATTTCATTCCCATTAGGCGGTACTGCGAAGTAATTCAAATACGCATAAGGCTCGCGCATTTTCCAATCTAATGTATACATCTCGTGATTGCCTAAGGTCGTTGCTAACGGCACATTAGCACTCAACGGTCTAATGGAATTTAACCAAGTGCGCCATTGATAGTCTTGTTCCCCATTATCTACAAGGTCCCCCATACTAATATACAGGGCTGTCCTTGGATTGCGATGTGCAGAATCCTTAACAATCTCTTCCCATTGAGAATAATCCCCCGACTGAGAGTCTGGATATATGAGCACATCATAGACGCTAGCGCCAGCGGTTTCCAGGGAGTACCAATCACTACGGCGATCGCTGCCATACCCAACACGATACTCATACTTTGTTTTAGGTGTTAACCCTGTCAATGTAGCCTCATGAATATAGGTAGTACTGCCATCATCAGTAAAAACTTTATCCGTTGCCCCTATCGATTGAGTATTTTCAGAACCTGCTAGACGATACTCTATTACCGCATCAGCTTCGCTGCTATCTGATTGCCACATAATAGTACGACTCGTGCTGTTATCTTGAGCTACAATTTGCCTAATATAACGACTTTCAGAATCGAGTAGTGGTTTTATCTCTTGGCCACTCACCACAGCCGCAGTCCGTGCAATTCGACTGTATATAGTATTCCTATATACATAGCTACCTACAGTAGCACCAACCACGGTAATAATAGCTAGTAAGGATATGAATAATCTTTTTTTTCATATAATTCCTTTATTAACTAAACTATTTGACTAATATTTAATAAGTAGTAGCACCCCAAAATCGGCTAAATTCTGACCAAATAATTTCCGTATCAACTTGAGATAACTCAACCTGTAATCTATATGTTATGCCAACTTTGCATCGTTTTTTTAAGCCCTTTTCATCAGCACTACAAACCTTAGTAGAACCTTTATCAAAAGACCATTCTAGGTCATCTAACGATTTAATTTGAGTAGAAATAAGATTTTTAAAATTTGAAAAGTCCCCGAGAAAATGTTTACACGCTACCTCGAATGTATCTAGTCTATCTACATTGCTCAATTCACAATACCTCTATCAAAAGACTTATCTATTATTTTTCGTAATATTGCTTCATTTGTGTATAGCCATTAACAATGACTTCGATTTCACCCGTTCTAGGATGGAAGATAAGTCCGTGAATAGGCACATCTTTAGGAATCAAAGGATTCATACGCAATTCGTCTACTGTATCCTCTACATTTTCAGCAGGATGTGTAAAGCCATCAGCCCAGCGTTCCATCTCTTTGCAGACCATATGAATCGCTTCTGGTGCAATACCACGAGCCAACATTTTTTCTGTTAGATCTTTTGCCGTAGTTTTAGCCATGCCACATTCGTGATGACCAATGATAAAGATTTCGTTAACGCCTAGCTCATAAATACAAACAAGTAAACTACGTACAACGCCATCAAAGGGACCTGTAATACAGTTACCTGCAGTCTTTACGATTTTCGCTTCACCGCGCCCAATATCCATGGAATCTTCTAAGAAGTTAACAAGACGTGTATCCATACATGTAACAATTGCCATTTCACGACTAGGCATTTTACTACACTTTGTATCTATATCTACATAACCTGTATTTTGATCTTCTACATATTCTCGATTATGGGCTAAAATATCATCTAATAAGCTCATAGTACCTCCTATATAAAATGACTTTGGCATACAACCAAGGTCTCTATATCAATAATGCTCGATATACATATTATATCATATTAAGTTGTACACGCTTTAAGCCACAAAAAATAGGTCTATTCAAATACATGTATTATATATTTGAATAGACCTAAATCGCTTTTAAAGTGCTAGAGTACACACCTTATCTATCAGGTGTAGATAATGCTTCGATAGCTACGCTACCACCGCGTACAACTTCAATACGATTGACGAACATAGCTTTAAATAAGGCAATCATGTCATTATTTTTAGATACGGTCTTTACACATTGAACAAGTACAGATTTACGATTATAATCCACAACTAACAAATCAAAGGTTTTGGCAATGCGGAAAATTTCTTGTTTGTCTGCTTCTTTACAGCTATTGACCTTGATAAATAGTAATTCTTTTTTCGTAATTCGCATGTCAGTAAAGTCGATAACTTTAATAACCTCCACACTGCGATTTAGTTGCTTAATAATTTGTTCGTACGTCAAATCATCACAAGTAAGATCAATCGTCATACGAGACATGGTAGGGTCTTCAGTTTCCCCTACCGTCAATGTGTCAAGATTATAATTTTTGCCTGCGAAGAGGCCTGAAATCTTAGCTAGTACACCGATTTGGTTTTCTACATACGCTGAAATACAGCGTTTTTTCATTTGTACTTCCATAACCCCTCCTATTTTTTATCCTTCAACAACATATCACTTAAAGACTTACCTGCTGGTACCATTGGCAACACATTGAGCTCCGTTGGAATGATGAACTCGAGTAGGGTTGGACCATTTTTGAAAGTATCTGCCAATTGGAACCCTTTTTCGATGTCCTCAACCTTAGTAATACGCATTGCCTTTGCGCCATAAGCTTCTGCCAATTTCACAAAATCTGGTACATATTCAAACTCATCATTATCGATTACATCACGTGTTACTAGGGCACTTTTATCCATCAATAAATTCGTGCATGCATATCGTTTATCGTAAAATAATTGCTGCCATTGGCGTACATTTCCGAGGAAGCCATTATTTAAAATAATTAACGTCACAGGCAAACGGTAGTGCATAGCAGTGGCAAACTCTTGGATATTCATTTGCACGCCACCATCACCACAGATGGCAAATACACGCTTATCTGGATTTCCCATTTGCGCCCCTAATGCAGCAGGAAAACCATAGCCCATAGTCCCTAAGCCACCAGACGTCAACATTTGATATTGACCTTTCACATCAAGGAACTGGGTAGTCCACAATTGATTTTGACCCACATCGGTTGTAACGATAGGATGTTCATAGTGATGATTGATGTACTCGATAACAGTTTGAGGTGTTAACCCCTCTTCGTCAGCTTGAGTGACAGGGCGCTCTACCTTAAGTTGCTGTAATTGTTTTGGCCATTCGCCAAGGTCGTGAGGTTCAATATATTCTAAGATTTTTTCAATAGCCAATTTAGCATCTGCTACGATTGGAATATCAACCTTAATATTTTTAGAAATAGATGCCGCATCTACATCAATATGGATAATCTTACAATTTTGTGCAAAGGTACTTAGTTTACCGGTAATACGATCATTAAAGCGCGTACCAATAGAAATCATCACGTCACAATCAGTTATGGCTACATTAGGAGCATATCCACCGTGAATCCCTACATTACCAAGATACAATGGATGACGGCTGTCAATAGCACCTTTCCCCATCAAGGTTGTTACAACAGGAATCCCTGTTTTTTCGACCAACTCCATCATAAGGTCGTTGGCACCACTAATGCTTACCCCACCGCCTAATAGGAATAGAGGCCTTTTAGCTTTACTAATAATAGAACAGGCCTTTTTAACTTGACCTACGTGAACAGTGGTATTTGGTTTGTAACCGCGAATATTAATCTCTGTTGGATATTCATCTGACCCCATAGCCTTCTGAATATTCTTAGGAATATCTACTACAACAGGGCCTGGACGACCTGTGCGAGCAATGTAAAAGGCCTCTTTCAAAATACGACCTAAATCTTTACGTTCGCGAACAGTAACGGCATATTTACAAATATTGCGGACGATGCCAACAGTATCTACCTCTTGAAAAGCATCATTGCCCATGAGGCCTAAATCAACTTGTCCAGTAATACAAACGAGGGGCACACTATCTGCATATGCTGTGGCAATACCAGTCACAAGATTTGTAGCACCTGGACCGGAGGTTACCATACACACCCCTACTTTACCAGTACTCCGAGCATAGCCATCTGCAGCATGAGCTAAGGCTTGTTCATGACGAGGCAAAATAACCTTTACTTGATCTTGTTTATATAATTCATCCATGATATCGATGGTTGCGGCCCCAGGATAGTTAAATAAAAACTCTACCTGCTCCTCTTGAAGGGCTTTTACCAAATACTGTGCGCCTGAAATCATAGGTATCTCCTTATTTATATAATGCATGCATATCGAATTCTCAATATTGACATCAGATATATCTAAAAAATTGAATATCTTATCTAGATATGTTATACTCAGTAGTGTACCATATGTTGTGGTACATGAATATGTATAAAATCTCAAATTATAGAAATATATGTAGATTCTATTTTGAAAGGACTAAATATCATGAAAGAAATCTTAGGTTTCCATTTAAACGGTTGCCCTTATTGCGCTAATGCATTCCGTGCTATCGATGAACTCGTTGCAGAAAATCCTGCATACGCAGATATTCACATCAACTGGGTTGAAGATCAAGATGCTCATGAGCTCTTCAAAACTCACCCATATGAATACTATCCAAACTTGTGGTTCGACCTCGACAAACAATACGAGGCGCAACCTGGTGAAAGCTATGACCAAACAAAATCTTTAATCAAAGCTGTATTGGACAAAGCACTCGCGTAAAACGCTATATTCACAAATAAAAATGCACCCTTAACATATAATCTAATGTTAGGGGTGCATTTTAGTATACTGTAAGATTATAGCTTTTTTTGTACCATAAACTTACTGACTGCCTTATACACAATTAAAATCAGTGCAATTTCTAAAGGGAAACAAATTATATTTTTAATAAGACGTCCAATAAATATAGCAGATACTGCTTTGTTATAAAATATTGTAAGCCACATTGTATTCAATATCAGATGTATGCATACAGTAACAATCGTTTCCGGTAAAAGTAATTGTTTAAATGTAACATTACGACCGTGTAAAAAATATCCATACACATAGCCTACAAGAAATTCAGATACGATAAAGCCGGGAAAGAATACCCCTTGCCCAAATAGGGACATACCTATAAAACAGGCAATAGCAGCCATTATACCTGCTGCCATAGGCCCATAAAGAATGCCAAATATAGCGGTTGATAAAAATCCAAAGGTAATATGTATAAATGTAGTATGAATAGCAAATATATAAGATAATAAGACCGTCAAGGCTACAAATACGCCTGTCTTTACAATCATATCAGTTTTCATAAGATGTACGGTTCCTTTTTCTATCCTTCCACTCTAAATACATATGACGAACAACTTGAATGGGTGATACAAATAACATTCTAGGTCCACCATAGCGCATGATTTCACGTATTTTTTCACGATATGTAGGCGCATAACAATGCGTTTTACATACGCTACAGAAGGTTTTGCTTTCCATATGAGGACATACATCTATACGATGTTCCGCATACTGCCAAACTTTCTGACACTCCTCACAAAGTTGCCCTTTAGGAGTATGGTGCTTATTATGACAATAGATGCCAATAATTTGGTACATAGTTTTTAGTTCTAACTTACGTTTCTCATCAACCGTCATGGTTCTCTCCTATTTCACAGACCAAGAAACCCATGCCACCTTATCAACGGTCTTATTATGGATTTCTCCATCAATAGCTAGTGGCTCAATGAGATTTCTAATCTCTTCTTTCATGTCTTCCATGTCTCCCCATCCATTATTATGAAGTCGCATGGTAAAATAATTAACTGCCTTTTCAAGAGACATAACCTCTGTTTCAGGAACCGTTTTGTAAGTTACTTTCACATTATGCCCCATCTCATGGATTGCATCTAAACACTCTTTCATCTTACCATCCCACGGAAAAGAATCACGGCCAAAGAAATGTTCAGATAACATATCAACCATTTCGTCACTGCGTTCGCTGAAAGCAATCCACAAGCATTTATCCTTACTCGCATCGTGCATGGCGCGAATATTTTCTACATCAAACATAATGGGACAGAAAATACTGTATGCCAAATCAAAGCTTTTATCCCAACCTAGTTCACGACGAGTTTCATCAGACCAAGGGCCGATATACAAGCTAAGATCTAATCCTTCCGCCTCTGCCAATTGTTTAGCACCACGAATCATACCATCAGATAAATCGATACCAGTCGCTTTATAGCCTTCACGAGCTAAGCCCAATGCATAGTCACAAACACCACAGCCTACATCAAGTGTACGACCATTCGCTGAAGGTAATAAATTTTCATCCTTTAAGAAGGCTAAAAAATCAGTAACCTGTGCTTTGCGATCCTCGCGATTGTGCATTTCTACAAAGTACTCGGAACGATGGTTCCATGCATCTTGCTCATCACGCCAAACTTCGTTGACGGTAAGCTCTTGTATTTTATTTGTCATATTATCCCCTCTAAATAGCCACATCCCTAAATGGATGGGCTATAGATACATATATAATTAATTTTTCACTTAGTTAAATTTACTACGTAATTTAACTCTCCCCTATATGTCCTAGTGTTCCGGCTAGGATGTTCAGATTTTCATATAGATATCCTTATTGTACATCATTCTCAAAACAAAATGTGTTACCCAAATCACATTTATCTCCCATTAATACATACAGATAGCACTTTAAAGTTGACTATATATTATATTATTTCATACATTACTCTGATTGATTATAATAAAGAAAAGGAAAATTTAAAAGTATGGGAAAATATATGATAATTCTAATGTTTACATTGATAGCTATTGCTGTAGTTTTTGCTACTTATAACTTATCTATAATTAGATCTATGCCTCCTGAAGAACGTTATAAACTTCTTTACTTTAAAGATGATCAAGTGTCTATAGGCATTGGATTAGTAAAAAGAACCTATAAATTAAAAGATATTCGAGAAGTGCGTTTCTCCAAGGGCAAAAAATTCCGTAGTATGGGAAGCTGGGCAGGCAGAATGAAGATTTGCAAACTAAATGGTAAGACAAGTCATTGGATAGAATTTGATGGTACTGTCTATTACAAAAAGATGGTATATATAACAAATGAAGAAATCATTGATAAATCAATAAATATACTCATGAATGAATTTAGATCTAGAGGGATTCAGTGTAATATATATAGATAGTAAAGTTAGAACACTAAAGTACACTAAATTATGATATGCGAATATATAATTCTCTGTCCTATAGACTAATTATAGACATACAAAAAAGGCTTCTCGAAATTTCGAGAAGCCTTTTATTTGGTGCGCCTAGCAGGATTCGAACCTGCGCACCCGGTTCCGGAGACCGGCGCTCTATCCCCTGAGCTATAGGCGCATGAATACCTAAAAATTATACCATATTACGCTATGGTTCGATAGTATAAAGTATATGAGGCAGATAGGCTTATAGAAAGGCCCTCAATGTAGATTAAAATTTCAGCTACCATTGAGGACCCATCAGTATATATATTTCGCTTAAAGTTGCTCTTTAAGCACTGCTAGTAAAGCATCACAGCTACGACTGACATCATCATAGGTTTCGTCAAAGTTTCCCGTATACCAAGGATCCTTCACATCGCGGCTTTCACCAACGAACGACATTGCCTTGTAAACCTTAGAATCTACATCATCACCAATGATACGACGTAAGTTCCGCCCGTTATTTTCATCCATAATGATGAGATAATCAAAGTTATGATAATCATCCATCGTCACTTGACGTGCCTTACGACGAGTATAAGGAATACCCATTTCATCTAATTTCTCTTTAGTCCCATAATGAGTATCGTTTCCTATTTCTTCACGAGATGTACCAGCGGACTCAATATAAATAGAATCACTTAAGCCAGCCTTTTTAACGATATGTTTCATATAGAACTCTGCCATTGTAGAGCGACAAATATTGCCATGGCAGATGAATAAAAGGTTAATCATAAAATATACTTTCTCACGCCTAATAAATTTATAGTTTAAGTATACTCAACAAAAGTTGACATCATACTAGCTGCATTGATTGCAAACACTTTAGATTCCTTATGAAATTCATATTTTCCTAGTTTAATACTATAGTTATTTGTATATTGATTAATAAAAATAGCATCATACACTCGATTAATTAAAGTATTAGTATCAACAACAGTATATCCAGGTTGTGCTTTTAGACATTCATTAGAATCCAGCAAATTCTCAAGTAGAAAAACTGATTCGTCCATCATTATCAAATTAACTAGAGGCTTAGAATCTTTTCCACTAATAAAATTATCATACTCCGTAATATTAGCGATTTTCAATCCTATTAATAATGGAACAATACACATTAAAATAAAATACGTACCTCTACCAGTAGCAGTTTGACACCTTATAAGACTAGGGTTTATCATCGGCTTTAGAACAGAAACTTTTACTTGACAATAAAACTTACTAATTTCACGTAATTCAAAATCAAATAGATTTACTATATTTTTAATAATATTCTCAATGTAATGCTGAGAATATATACCTAAACCATCATAGAATCCTTCTATATTAGCTGAAGGTATTGATACCCTAAAATCAAAAAATCTATCCAAATATCTACAAGAATCAAACCCCTCACCATAATAGTGTTTAATTGTATGTTGTAATTGCTCTAAATTCACAGAAAAAACAAATGTAATTCTTTCGTTAGATATATAATGCTTCAATTGTTCAAGTAAACGAACCGCAAAAGAAGGTTTGCAACGATCTAATTCATCAATAAAAACTATAAGTCTATTACCTCTTTCTGCTAATAGGTCAGAAAAAAACAATTGAATATCAGTCTCTATATTTTTTTTGCTCCGAAATACTTCAAAAGGATTCTCCGACTTTAGAGTTTCTAGAATCTTATTTAAATTATACCCACTAATTTCAGAAAGAATACTTGCAGCACTTCTAGCTAAATTATTTTCAGATATAGAAAAATCTACACATATTTGTTTGGTTATTTCATATATTAGCGAAAAAATTGGTTCAGTATCATTATCATTTATCCAAGCATCATAATATACTGCTATCATACAGTTTTCAAAATCTTGAGTACCATCTAAAAGCCCAAGTTTTGTTAAAATAGTATTTCTTAAATCTTCCTCCATACCACTTTGTGGATTACATGCATTAACAATCATTTCACTCTGGCGTACAAAAAATGTTTTACCACTCCCCCATCTACCATCTAATGCAACAGTACTAGCTTCATTTTGTGCAGATAAAAACTTATAAAAATAAATAAGATGCTTATTTCTACTTAATTTATCTTCATATAATGTCTTTTTTAGATTATACTCTGTAGGCATTAATTCATATTTAATCATATTCTCCAATAATGTTTCCTTGAAAACTACAATAACACTTATTTTAAATTATACACGAAAATCTCTTATAACATATGATATAGGAGATTTTATCCTATATCTAAAACTATCATTAAATTATCACAAAGCTACAAACCTAATTTTTTAAAAAATGCTCTATTTCTTTGCTTTGCATTATACAAAACTTTATCTAGAGGAACAACCTCAATATAAGCCTTGTATTTATCATGATACATATAGTAACCTCTATCATCAGGTGTTTTTTTATAATCTCTACTTTCTAATATTTCTTCTAAACTTTTATCAATATCACAGATTGCATATAAATAAAATTGTGTTGTATCACGTGCCATTATAGTTCTTCCTGTTTTTGTTTGTGCATCTTTATTTCTTATTTTCCGAACATATCTAAGCATTTGATCCATAGGATTATCCTCATTCGAATATCCCGTTCTCATGGGCCGTTTTAATTCTACTATTGAAATTGTATTATAATAATCACATCCCTCTTCATCTGAAAAAGCGGCAGAGTTATCTAGAAATAATAAATCTGGCCGATCTCCTCTTTTTTTCAATGACTCATCCGATGCAATATATTCACAAAAAGCTAAGCGTTCATCAATCAACCATAAATTATGATAATTTTCTATATTCTCTTCATTTGTTAACTTCATTGGGTAAATTAAATTATGAATATATGCCTCTTTCTGATATTTTTCATCTTTAATTTTTAATCCATCTTCAAATAAGTCTATAATTACCTTTCTATGTGCTATATACTTGGCTAATTTTGCCTGATTACTTTCACTTAACTGTTTTATAGTTTTATCTAACAACTCTTCGTAACCGTCAATATCACTACTAGTTTTAATTTTTTTAGCCGCACTTAAAAGACCATGAGTGTGTTCCATCTCTAGCTTATGTAACATTAACTCAAGTTTATCATCATTAAGTGTTGGATCGAAAGTTCTTATTTCAGCTTTCTTATACTTTAATAAATACTGATATTCTGGCGCTGTACTAGAAATATATTTTCTAACTCTATTTTCATTCTGATCCTGTAACCTATTTAACTCATCTCGCAAATAATCTTGTATACTATGCTTAGCAGAATTTATAATCTGAGATAATGTCAATATATTATTAAATAGTCCTTCATCATCATTTGGAATATTAAATGCTAGTCTATTATCGCTGACATTTAAATCTAAATAATCTGAAGAAATAATAGCTACATAATATGCAGCTCCATCATGAAATGTTGCACCTTTTATTGTATTAATATAACTATCTAATTTATCCTTTTTAACTACCCTATTATTTGCCGCCCAATAAATAAAATTATTTTTTTGTAAGTCCTTTCTTAATAGTAAGTGTTTTATCTTGAAAGGAATCTCATTTATACTAAAATCAACCTCTTTAGAGTCTATTAGACCGTTAATTATGAGTTGATTAATCGAAACTGTATCTGATTCATCACGTATGTTAATCTCAATATTACTATTTGCTAATAAATATTCAATATAATGTTCGATTATAGTATTTGCGATATCTATCGTATTTTTACAAAGACCTTTACTATATTCTAAAATTGGATTTTCTAAAAGAATTGTTGTTTTATTATCAACATATTCCTCATGATATATATTCAAGTCATCAATAATGTCATCATTATTTAAAGTAAATGAAAAAGTACGCTTATTAATTAAGTTCCCCTCATTAGGATCTTTATATATACTTTCAACAAAAACATTTTGAAATACTTTTAACCACGTAAAGCGCCCAATTCCTTTTCCTCCAATTTTAGATTTATAGTCAGAATCAGCTGTAAGAAAAGATTCCATATTACTTTCTGTAAAACCAATACCATTATCAATAATAGCGATAGATTTAATTTCTTTAATCCCTTCAATAAGAGTGTCACGCCTTTTAATATCAATTAAGATTTTGCCTTTAAAAGCCTCTTTATCTTTTTCACTGCGCTCTTCTATTGAATGTATTGAGTTAATTACAGCCTCCAAGACAGACATAAAAGATTGATTTTTAGTTAAATTAAAATTTCTAACTCTCCCATTTAAATTGAATCCCATCTTAGGCATTTTCTCTACTACCTCCTTAGAAAAACACAAAGTTTTATCTTAATTATACTTTAATATATACTATTGTAAATTAAAATAATACAAAACTAGTTAGTCTAACGAGACATCAATTCTATAAATAGTTAAAGGCTCCTCTTTAAAGTAATTATAGAGGAGCCTTTATAATGTCTAATGATAGAAGCCTAAAAACTAATCATGGCTTTTATTTACCTTCAGCTTTACTTAAAACCATAACTTCACAACCAAAAATATTATAATTCATAGTACTTATGCTAATATTCACTTTATCTTTCGCACAAAAAAATCTTTAAAAATTATGTCGTATCCCAGCATCAATGCGCCATGTATTTTCTACGATAGCACCAAAGTTTTTAGTGAATGTACCATATAGATATGTACTAGGACTGACGCTCCAAGACCCACCAATTTCAGCATCGAGCCATGTATCCTTCAAATCTACTGTTGTTTGTACTGTTGGATTACCTGGTGCGGAATATGTTGTATTTGCCTTACCAGAGAATTCATGCGCTAACGCTAATTTAGCGAAAATATTGGATCTTTCTGTTTCTTTCCCAATGCCAATACCAAGTCTGCCTACAGCAGAGTTCACAGCATCAGCTTTCACATGCATAGAACCACCACCGACAACAGAAGCATCATAGGATACACCATTCAAACGGCCTACAATAAATTCTACACTAGGATCGATGTAGAAGCCATTTTCCTTCTTAATACGTTTACCATATTCAGCGCTTAAGGATGTGCCATATGTATGGTAATCACCGTTCACACGTTGTCCACCTACGGAGTAGAGCTTATAATCATTGGATAATCTATTACCACGTGCAATGATATCTAAATAACGACCATCATCATGTTGTTTTGTGCCATACAAGGCGATGCCGCCAAGTTTGCCATCACCACTACCGTTGGCATATGAATTACTAGATGTACTGTAATCAATAGCGCCGCCAAAAATCCAACCATTAGAAGCCTTATGATCGTAGCCGACTTGTACCCCATTATACGTCATATGTGCATCAGCACCGTCTGTGATTTTAGATTTACCGCCTATATATTTTGCCCATACACCTTGGTTTGTATTAGCTAAACGAAGATCTCCTAAACGGCGTTGTAAATCATTGGTATTACTCTTCCATGCCATAGCAGTCGATGTAAGAGCAGATTTTGAACCACTCACTAAGGATGATTCATTAGCACGATTAATCTTTGTTGTATCATTTACAACAAGACGCCCCTGCGAGTCAAAATGATCTGCACCTAGTTCTGCAACAGCACCTGGACGAGTAATCCCTTCATTGATTTGAACTGTTGTGCTCAGTTTTTTATCATTGCCAGTATATTGTAATTTATCAGCTAAGGCTTGTATTTCCTTTCGGTAGCTATCATCATTAGTCAAATTAGCTCCATCGCCTTGCAAGGTAATATGGCTATTATCTGCAGCATGTTCAACAACAATATTCCCCTTTCCTTTTTCACTAGCTGGAACACCGGCCTTATAAACAGCATTCACATAGCCGCTATAATTTTGAATTGTAATAGGCCGTGCATCAATAGGATGAAGTATACCAGCTGCCGTTGGAGTAACACCACCTACAAGGTTACGAACCTTACTGCCCTTGTATAGATATGCTGCATTATCCCCAGATGGACGTTCTCTTTTAGGAATTATCTATGCCTGCTACAGATGTGACAATCTATGAGCGATACGACATCGAAAATTTAGATGCAAAAGATCTAGAGTCTGCTAAAAATTTAATTTTTTCTGAACCTCCTGTAGATACTGTATTAGAAGAAATCCCAAGTGTACAAGGCTTTGTATTTGCTGTTGAATATGTGCCAGGTCAATACGATCAACGTGCTGACAGTGCAGAGCAATGTATTTCTATGCTCACCCTTACATCTGGCCACATCGTACGTTGCGCTCGCGTATATGCTATCGAAGGTACTTTCACAAAAGAACAGGAAAATGTCATCAAATCATACTACATTAACCCTGTTGATTCCCGCGAAGCGAGCCTTGATGTACCAAATACCTTAGCTCTCGACTTAGAAGATCCAAAGCCGGTGGCAACAATCGATGGCTTTACTACGATGAGCGATGCTGATTTAGAAGCGCTCATCAAAAACTACGGTCTTGCTATGACATTAGCAGACCTTCAAATGATTAGACAACAATACGCAGAGGTAGAACACCGCGATCCTACGATTACAGAAATTCGCCTCTTCGATACATATTGGTCTGACCACTGCCGTCACACTACCTTTATGACGGAATTGACGGATATCACTATTGAAGACAGTCGCTTCACAGGCTCTATAAAGGAAGCCCTCGAAGAATACATGGAAGGCCGTACTGAGCTCTATACGACTAAGAAAAAAGCTCGCTCCCTCATGGACATAGCTACATTGGCTGTAAAAGAATTGCGCCACGCTGGAGGACTTACAAATCTCGATGAATCTGATGAAATCAATGCATGTACAATCATCGTCCCTGTCGATGTAGATGGCAAGACTGAAAAATGGTTGTTACTATTCAAAAATGAAACCCATAACCACCCTACTGAAATCGAGCCATTTGGTGGCGCAGCTACCTGCTTAGGTGGTTGCATTCGCGACCCATTGAGCGGTCGCGCCTACGTATACCAAGCTATGCGCATCACAGGCTCTGGCGATCCACATACAAGACTTGAAGATACATTGGAAGGCAAATTACCACAAAGAAAGATCACCCAAGAAGCAGCTCGTGGTTACTCCTCTTACGGCAACCAAATCGGCCTTGCTACAGGTGAAGTAAAAGAATATTACCATCCTGGCTACGTAGCAAAGCGCATGGAAATCGGCGCAGTTATCGGTGCTGCACCTCGCAACCAAGTTCGCCGTGAGGTACCAGTTGCAGGCGATGTGGTAGTATTGCTAGGTGGTAAAACTGGCCGTGATGGCTGTGGTGGCGCTACAGGTTCCTCTAAAGAACATACTGTTGAATCTCTATCCACATGCGGTGCAGAAGTCCAAAAAGGCAATGCTCTTACAGAGCGCAAAATCCAACGCTTATTCCGTCGTGGCGAAGTAACGACACTTATCAAACGTTGTAATGACTTTGGTGCAGGCGGTGTATCTGTCGCTATCGGTGAACTAACTGATGGTGTATCAATCAATCTCGACTTAGTCCCTAAAAAATATGCTGGCCTCGATGGTACAGAGTTAGCCATCTCTGAATCCCAAGAGCGCATGGCCTGTGTTATCGCTGCTTCTGATGTAGAGACATTCAAAGCATACTGCGACGAAGAAAACTTGGAGTGCACAGTTGTAGCTAAGGTAACTGATACAAATCGCCTTGTTATGAACTGGAATGGCGAAACAATTGTAGATATTAGCCGCGACTTTTTAAATACAAATGGTGCTAGTCAACAACAAGAAGCTATCGTAAAAGCTCCTACAGATCGATCCTACTTCTTACGTGGTTCAGCTAGTGCAGATAACTTCAAGGAAAAATGGCTCGCAGCTGTATCCGATTTAAATGCAGCATCCCAACAAGGCTTAGCAGAACGCTTTGACAGCACTGTGGGCGCCAATACGGTCCTCATGCCATTCGGTGGCAAATTCCAAAAAACGCCTACCCAAGGCATGGTTGCTAAATTACCGGTTCTAAACGGTGAAACTACAACGGCTAGTATTATGACTCACGGTTTTGTGCCTGAGTTATCTACATGGAGCCCTTATCATGGTGCGCAATATGCAGTGCTTTTATCTGTAGCAAAATTAGTAGCTCTTGGCGGTCGCCGAGAAGACGCATACTTAACATTACAAGAATATTTTGAACGCCTCAACTCCAAAGAATCTTGGGGTAAGCCAGTAGCAGCTTTACTTGGTGCTTATAAAGCACAAAAAGAACTTGAAATCGGCGCTATCGGCGGCAAGGACTCTATGAGCGGTACATTTATGGATCTTACCGTTCCCCCTACCCTCGTATCCTTTGCGGTTGGTACAGCTCATGTAGATAATATTGTGAGCCAAGACCTTAAAGGCGTAGATCACCGCCTCGTATTCTTCGATGTACCTCGTACATACGATGACACCCCTGATTGGGATCGATTCAAAGAAAACTGCGATACACTACAAGAACAAATTGAAAAAGGTCGCGTTTACTCTGCCTATGTAGTTGATCAAGGCGGCATTCCTGAAGCAGTCACAAAAATGGCCCTTGGCAACAATATTGGTGTTAAATTCGATAAATACGCTGAACGTGGTATCTTCCAACCAGCCCTTGGTTCCTTCATCGTTGAAGTAGATATTACGGCTGTTAATTATCTTTTAGAATTACCTGATGTGAAAGTTATCGGCGTAACCCAAGCCACACCTGTTATCGAATGGGAAGGTCAATCCGTATCGCTCAAAGAAGTACAAGCGGCCTATGAAGCACCTCTAAACGATATCTTCCCAATGTACGCATCAAACGGCTTTGGTGAAGCAGTCGCTTACATCCATGACCAACACGCTAAGCCTCGTAGCACATCCTTAGGTGCAAAACCAAAAGTTCTCATCCCAGTATTTCCTGGTACAAACTGCGAATTTGACTCTGCTCGTGCCTTTGAACGAGCTGGTGCAGAAACAGATATCGTGCTCATTCGCAACCAAACTCCAGAACAATTAAAAGAATCTATCGACGTAATCAAAGCTAAATTAGCAGAGTCTCAAATTCTTATGTTCCCAGGAGGTTTCAGTGCTGGTGATGAGCCAGATGGTTCTGGTAAATTCATAGCCACCCTCTTCCGCAACCCATACCTTGCAGAAGGTTTAGAAAACCTCTTGTATAAACAAGATGGCCTTGTATTAGGTATTTGTAACGGCTTCCAAGCGCTCATCAAGTTAGGCTTGTTACCTGGTGGACATATTGAAACGTTAACTGCAGATCATCCTACATTGACATACAATACTATTGGTCGTCACTTATCTCGCATGGTTAATACGAAAGTTATTTCCACAAAGTCCCCTTGGATGAGTGATGCTAAAGCTGGAGAAATTTACACGGTACCAATTTCTCACGGCGAAGGTCGCTTTATAGCGTCTCCTCAACAAGTGTTGGAGTTCAATAAAACTGGCCAAATCGCTACACAATATGTAGACTTTGATGGTATCGCCTCCATGGATAGTCACTTCAATCCTAACCAATCTGTAGCTGCTATCGAAGGTATTTATAGCCCTGATGGTCGCGTATTCGGCAAAATGGCACACTCCGAACGCTGTGGTGCAGGCATCAGCAAAAATATTCCTGGCCAATTAGAAATGCCAATCTTTAC
>OFLS01000290.1_pt1 | contig 19824 bp, 14 predicted proteins | sample 1540891 | NCBI WGS metagenome assembly OFLS01 (sample SAMEA4413038, study PRJEB24355) | metagenome | biome: human; feature: gut; material: faeces | place: United Kingdom | collected 2010
ATTTTGGTGTTTTATAGAAACCACTGTCTAATGTCATATTATCTGCATCTTTAATGACACCTGTTGTTGTTAAACCATTGGAATCTTTATCTTCAGCTGTAGTGTTTTTAACCGTTGGCGTGTAACCTGCTGGTGTTTCGAATTCAACAGTATAATTACCATTATCTAAATCTGTAAATTTATATTTACCCGAGGCATCAGTAGTAGTTGTACCAATAACTTTTCCAGTACTATCTTTTAATGTAACCTTAACATCTTTGATTCCTGGCTCATTTGCATCTTGGATACCATCTTTATTAGTATCTTCCCATACATAGTCACCAAGATTATATTTAGGTTCTTTATAAAAACCAGTGTCTAAAGACATATCATCTTTACCATTAATTTTAACAGTTACAGAACTACCATTTGAGTCTTTTTCACCATCAGTTGTTCCATTTACTTTTGTTGGAAGATATCCAGTTGGCGTTTCGAATTTAACTGTATAAGTTTCTCCGTCTTTCAAACCACCGAATTCGTAATGACCTTTAGCATCTGTTCTTACTGATTTTGTAGTACCGTCCGGGTAAGTTAATGTAACTAAAACGTTTGCCATTGGTTTTTCTTTTGAATCTGTACCTTGAACACCGTCTTTATCAACGTCTTCCCATACATAGTCACCAATTTTGTATAACTTTTCTTCAGGTTTAACAGTACCGTCGCCACCACCAGAGTCATTAGAAGTTACGATGAAGTTTGAATATCCTGCATAATTATAATAACCATATTTATCAGTTGTTCTCATACTAGTACCTTGGGCAATATCTAGTTCGCCATCTGATGTAGGTGTATATTTACTAACAACTTTGATAATATAGGCTGAATTAATATCACCAAAATCCAATGTTGCTACATTATTACTAAATGATTTTTTATTATCAAATTGACTTGTTACATCTTCGTATTGACTAAAATCATAGATTCTATTACTTTGAGGCAATTGTTGATCAGAGTTAACTTTATAAACCTTTATTTCTGTATTTTGGTCAATAATGGTGCTACCATTTCCTAGTTTAATATTTCCATAATCATCTACTTGACTACCAGCTATATCAACTTTAGTGTTGGTTGCTGATTTTTTCAATGGGTTAACATAAATTTGTTGTTCAATAGTTTGCTTATCTTCATCTAATTTTGTAAAGATAGATTGAATGTTTGAATCACCATGGACCATTGGATCTTGATAATCAACAGTGACATTTTGGCTTGTTTCTTTACCTGCTGTAGCAAATGTTAAATTCAAACTTGTCTCATTTGGAACTGTTTTTTTATCAATATACGAATATAGAGTTAAGCGTGATTTTATATCTTCATATTTATCTACATAGTCTGTAAATGTATATGTGATTTGCTTAGTTGCTTTATCAAATGTTCCTTTAGCAATGACCTCTCCTGATGGATCAGTAATATCGATAGGATCATTTTTATCTGTTAAATCCGAAGGAATTACATTCTTATCATAATTAATCGTCATTGTATCGCCTTTTTTGACTTTATTGTCAATTGTAAACTCTGTATCATATTCAATATCTTTACCGTCATGCGCTGCTGCCACATTATCTTTACCATCGCCAACTTTGATTGTTTGCTTCGTCACTTTAATTAAATCATTTACATTGTTTGAAGCAACTGCTGCTGGTTGTGCAACTGCAAAGCGCATTTTTGCGTTTACACGTTTTGGTGCAGCACTTGTTGGAGCTGTAGCAACTGGTTTAGTTGAATGATCTGTATTGCTATCATTTCTAACCAATTCTTTTAATTTCTCAGGATTATTTTTAAGTTCTTCTTTTGACACATTTACTGGTTCTTTTGGATTAGTTGCATCTGTAACTTGATTGTCTACTTTTGAAGGCGTTGGTTGCGGTTGTGAATTTTCAATATTTGTAGATTCTTGAGGTGTAGTTGGTTTTGTTTGAATTTCACTTGTAGATGGTTTTGTAGTTACATCGTTATTTGTATTATTTGGTGCTTTCTTCTCTTCTAAAATAACAGATGTATCTTCTGTCGCGGTTTTATCAGTTGAAGGTTTAACATTTTCTTTTTCAATGTTTTGAGGCTTAGTTTCAGTTGTAGCTGTAACGTTATTTTGCTGTTGTTGAGTACTTGATTTAGTTGATTCTTCTTTAGCTTCTGGTTGTGAATCAGTATTTGTTTCTTTCTTAATTGGATTTGTTGAATCATTTTCTGTTGTCGAATTATTTTCAGCTTCTGACACTACTTCTTTATTATCACTAGTCGTTGCATCATCTTGTTTTGCATTTTCTGTACTAGTGTTTTCAGCAGCTTTAGCTTCTTGGTTCCCTAGACCAAAAATCAATGTCGTACCTACTAAAATCGATGCAGTTCCTACAGTATACTTTCTAATCGAAAATTTGTTTAAGCGATTTGAAATCATACCCTTTTTTGTTATTGCCTTTTTATTATCCCTGTTAATCATATAAATCTCCTTTAAAATATCAATATTTGCAAAAAATTAATATTTTTACATATAAAAATTTGTATTCCCATCGTAATACATTTTTAGATAAAGCACAATACTTTAAATAAATTTATTTATCTAAGACTGTTATTTTACACTTTGGTTTGAATAAATTAATTCTAGTGATTTTTAATTATTCGTTTGTTTTTTATATCAATTGTTTTAAATGGTTTGATACTGTGTTTAATTGCTTTTCTTATTCGTTTGTACTTTTAATGTAAAGATGAATTAAATTTATGTTGATTTATGTTATATTTTTTAAAAAATTGCACTATTTAATCTCAAACATAAGATACATTTCATAAATTTTGAAATAAAAAACCAGGCCTCACGGACCTGGTATAAGCTGTATTATTTATTTTGTTTTTTACGACGACCGAATAACAATAATGATCCTAATGCTGCGAATAATCCGCCAAATAACGTTGCGTTATTTGAGCCGCTATTTTCATTACCTGTTTCTGGTAATGCTTTTGCTTTATTGTGATGGTCTTTAGTAGTACTCATTGGTTTAACAGGTGTATGTTTTCCTGCATCCGAGTCCGAATCACTGTCTGAGTCTGAGTCGCTATCTGAGTCTGAGTCGCTGTCCGAATCTGAGTCGCTATCTGAGTCTGAGTCGCTGTCTGAATCTGAGTCGCTATCTGAGTCTGAGTCGCTGTCTGAATCTGAGTCACTATCTGATGTTTCTTCTTCGTAGTAGCCATTATCAAGTGTGAAATCATCATGATCCGTAATTGTTACATCAACTTCGCCACCATCGGCATCTTTATCATCTTCAGTTGTATTTGTACCTGTTTGAGTTAAACCAGCAGGCTTTTCAAAGATAACTTTGTATTTACCACTATCTAAATTATCAAAGCGGTATTTACCATTTTCATCTGTTTCAGTTGTACCAATTACTTCGCCTTTTTCGTTTTGCAAAGTAACTTTAACACCTTTAATTCCTTTTTCAGTCGAATCTTGTTTACCATCTTTATTACTGTCGTACCAAACATAATCACCTAAACTATATTTTGGCGTTTTGTAGAATCCACTATCTAATGTCATATTGTCAGCGTCTTTAATGACACCTGTTGTAGTTAGTCCATCAGAATCTACAGCATCATCTGTACCTGCATTTGCAGTTGTCGGTGTATAACCGGCTGGTGTTGAAAACTCTACACTATAAGTTCCATTGCTTAAACCAGTGAACTGATATTTACCATTTTCATCTGTTGTCGTACGATCTAATTCTTTACCGTTACTATCTTTAAGAATGACATAAACACCTTTAATCCCTTTTTCATTGGCATCTTGTTTACCATCTTTATTTGTATCTTCCCATACATAGTCACCTAGATTATATTTCTTTTGGTCGCCATTAGCAGTTGATGAGCCATTCACATTTGAATAACTATTTGACCAACTATATTTAGTTTTGTCAGTGTCTAAAGTATAATCAATTTTTCCATTATCTGTTGATGTATTATCTGGATACGCAACTTGTTGAATGATGTATTGTTTATTACTACTTGTTTGACCATTCATTAAATCAACTGTTGCAGTCTTATTATCATTGCTGTAAGTAATATTAAATTGATTAGTAACATCTTTAAGTTTTGAAGTATCTGGGGTGAAACTGTCGACAAATTGATTTTGATCTGTCACTTCGTAAATTTTGAAGTTTTTTGCATTTGGATTAAATTTATATCCAGTTAAATTAGTAACAAACGTTTGTTTAGTATATGTATTTTTAGGTTGATTTACATATGCAGTCATATTACGCGATAAATCTTCATTGTTGATATAGTTTGTACTTGAAATAAGCGGTTGTGCTTTCTTGTTACCATAATCGACAATGACATCTTTACTATATTTATCGTTTCCTAATGTAACTTCCATTTTATAAGCAGTTTTATCAGTTGTTGCATTTTCACGTTTCGCAAATGCGACTTGTTCAATGCTACCGCTAACATTTGTATATTGATCTACATAGTTCGTAAAAGTATATGTTGTTGTGTTTGTTTTACTATCATAAATACCTTTTGCAATAATATTACCTTGGGCATTATATAAATTTTGAGTTTGTGAAGGTAATCTTACAGAACCCGGACGGAAATACTGTCCATATTTAAATGTAAATGTATCGCCCTCTTTAACAGAATCATCGATTGTGTAATTTGCTTTTAATTTTAAAACATCACTTGAAGTTGCCCAAAATTCAGTTTTGCCAGTATCTTTATTTAAGTGTCCTTTATCAATAGCAATATCAATATTTGAAAAATGAACTTTATCATTAACATTTGTACCTTGTTGTGGTGCTGCTACTGTGTTCACAGCCATACGGTTTAATGTTCTTGGTTTAATAGTCGTTGTTTTAGGAGTAGCTGAAACATCTTTAGCCTGTGTTAAATTACTTTTATCAGTTTCATTACTATATGTAGTTGATGATTTATCATTTGTTGTTACATTGCTAGTTTGTGTAGTAGATTGACTAGCTGTAGCGTTTTGTGGTGATTGCATGTTACTACTAGTTTCTTTAACTGTTGCACTATCACTCATTGTCACTTTAGGCTGATCTGCAGTTGCAGTTTGCGTATTGTCTTTTAGTTGACGACTATCAACTTTTTCAGTTGTTTTATTCTCACTTGGGGCTGTCGTTTCATTTTTTGATTGATTTAATTCTCCATTCGTATGTTCTGCCGCTTTAGCTTCATGACCACTTAACCCAAAAATCAATGTTGTCCCTACTAAAATTGAAGCAGTACCTACAGAATACTTTCTTATCGAAAATTTGTTTAATCGATTTGGTATTATGCCTTTTCTATTTGTTACTGTCTTTTTATTATTCATTTAATAATACTCCTTTAAAATATCAAAATTTGATAAATATAATATTTTGCATATATAAATTTCTGCATTGCTATCGTAATATAAATTTCAATAAAGTGCAATACTTTAATTATTTTTCTTTATTTTACAATGTTATTTGCTACAAATATTAATATTAATAAAAGTTTAAGAATTGCAATTTTTAATACTTTTTTCTTTAATTGCTTTAAATTATTTATCTATATTTTTAAAACTCACTTTTAATCTAAGCTTGTTTTCAATTCGCTATTACATCTTATTTTAATTAATAACATTGCTCACAACAGTAATATCAAAGGCTTACTATTGGTGCATTAGAACAAAAAATAGGCATGTGACTTAAAAGCATTCTCAATGAAATACCTTAAGCTACATACCTATTTTTAATGTATATTTACATATTTTTTAATATTATTTTAAATGTTCATATGGACTATTATTCACAAAAGATACAATTTGATCGACAAATAATCTTGCTCGTAATTGGAATTCACTATCATTTAAGTAATATAAACCATCTTCATTTTTAGCAAAATCAGAATCATGTGTTGCTATTTGAGTTGGTACAGCAATGCCTAGTAAACTTCTGACGATTACTCTTAAATGTGACAATGGCTCTGAACTAACAATACCACCACTATTTCCTATTAAGCCTACAGGTTTCATTTTAAAATAATCCATATTTAGATGATCTAATGCATTTTTCAATATTCCAGAATATGAACCATGATAGTTTGGCGTTCCTAATATTAAAAAGTCCGCCGCCATTGCTTTCTCTTTTAAATCTTTCATATTTTGTTTGATTTCATCAATAGACGGTGTTGTTCCTGAAAAATCTAATTGATTTAACGGTTTTTCTGCTAAATCGAATATTTCCGCTTCAATATCATGTGTTTTAAAATGCTCAGTTAAGTATCTTGCTAGTGCACTTGTATGTGAATTCACTTGTGCACTGCCAATAATAATTAATCCTTTCATATTTGACCCCTCTTTTTTTATTAAACTTGTTGTTCACGTAATAATTTCATAATAGCTTTTCCAACACCACTATTTTCATTCGTATCTGTGACATATTTCGCTATTTTTTTAACTTCTTCTGCACCATTTTCCATCGCAACTGGATAGCCAACTTTCTCTAACATTGATAAGTCATTTAAATTGTCACCTATTGCCATGACTTCTTTCATTTCAATCCCTAATCTTTCGGCAATTGTTTCTAGCGCAATACCTTTTTGTGCATCTGAATGCGTTATTTCTATATTTCCTCTCGAAGATGATGATATAGCTAAATTCGGAGATTCAGCTAAAATTTTACTAGCTTTGTCAATTTTTTCTAAATTTCCATCAAATGCTAATATTTTCATAATTAATTCACCAGGTATGTTTTCAATAGCATCATAATTATCAACAACTTTCAACGTACCATTATCTATGCGTCTTTGAATACCATTTTTAATACGCTCAACGTTTGCATGTTGACCTGCACGCTCAGCAATATCTATGTAAATGTCTAAATCTCTTTGTGGATTTTCAGTATAAATCGCACGACTCGTGTATACTTGATAATAAATACCTGCATCTTTTAAAACATTTGTAATTTTGTGTACTAACGATTTATTAAGGTGTGAAGTGCTCATTACATTGAAAGTTTCATCACGTACTTCAGCACCATTCAAACAAATATATGGTACTGTTAAATCTGTGTCAGCAACTGGTGCTTGTGCTTCATAAATTGCTCGACCTGTCGCGATAACAACCGTTATCCCTTGTTCTTGAGCGTATTTAATCGCATCAATATTAGGTTGAGAAATTTCATGTGCTGCATTAAGTAGCGTGCCATCCATATCAGTGGCTATTAGTTTTATCATTATGTTACCTCGTTTCGTAAATTTAAAATCTTGTTCTTACATAAGAATATATACTCAGCGCACATACTTTTCTATTAACATTTATATTGTCATTAATTTATCATATAATGTAATTCTAACAAATTTTAATTAGTATGTACTATCGTCTAATTGGTGGATTTCTTATTGGCTCTTAAGTTTTTAAAAAATGTTGTTAATAATGTGCTACATGCTTCTTTAAGTACACCTTTATCAACAATTGCACGATGATTAAAATTAGATTGTTGCAATAAATTCATTAAACTGCCACTACAACCACCTTTAGGATCATCTGCGCCATAGACGACTCTTGGAATGCGACTCATTACAATTGTTCCTGCGCACATGACACATGGTTCTAAGGTTACATATAATGTGCAACCTTCTAAACGCCAACTACCTAACACTTTGGCTGCACGTTCAATTGCAATATGTTCAGCATGCGCCGTTGGTTGTTGTAGTGTTTCTCTTAAATTATGTGCTCTAGCGATAACTTCATCATCTTTAGTGATGATAGCACCTATAGGTACTTCGCCTAGTTGAGCTGCTTTTTTAGCTTCTTCAATCGCTAATGTCATAAAATATATATCATTTGTCATTTATGTCCAGATACCTCACTTATGGTACAATACTCAATGTCTATTTTAACATTTGGAGATGTGAATATGAACAAACCTTTTATAGCAATTGAAGGTCCTATTGGCGTAGGTAAATCTTCACTTGCACACAAATTAAGTCAAACTTTAGATTTTTATGAAGAAAAAGAAATCATCACAGAAAATCCATTTTTATCAGACTTTTATGAAGATATCTCTAAATGGAGTTTTCAAACTGAAATGTTCTTTTTATGCAATAGATATAAGCAATTTCAAGATGTAACACAACTAAATCAAGGTGTAGTTAGTGATTATCATATACATAAAAATAAGATATTTGCTAAAAATACTTTGAGTTCTGTTGAATTTCAGAAATTCAGTAAAATTTATGATATTTTAACTGAAGATATGATTATGCCGAATATGATTATCTTTTTAGATGCAGACCTTGATGTGTTAAAATCTAGAATTGCTAAACGTAACCGTAGTTTTGAGCATCAAATAGAAGATGAATATCTGTTAAAGTTAAAAAAAGATTATCGTGAGTATTATGAGTCCTTACAAAGTAATGGTTCAAATGTAGTTTTAATCGATACAACTTCTATTGATTTTCTTAAAAATGAACAAGATTACGAAGATATATTACATATTATATTACCTATGATAGGAGATATTACCAATGAATAATTACGGTATTCCACAAAATGCCATTATAACCATTGCAGGTACAGTTGGTGTTGGAAAATCAACACTAACGCAAGCACTTGCAGATAAATTAAACTTTAAAACGTCTTTTGAAAATGTCGAACATAATCCATATTTAGATAAATTTTATAGCGATTTTGAACGATGGAGTTTCCATTTGCAAATTTACTTCTTAGCTGAACGTTTTAAAGAACAAAAGCGTATGTTTGAATATGGTGGTGGCTTTGTCCAAGATCGATCAATTTATGAAGATGTTGATATTTTTGCAAAAATGCATGAAGAAGAAGGCACAATGAGTAAAGAAGATTTCAAAACATATTCAGACTTATTTAATGCCATGGTCATGACACCTTATTTTCCTAAACCTGATGTAATGATTTATTTAGAATGTAACTATGATGAGGTCATTGATCGTATTATTGAACGTGGTCGCGAAATGGAAATTAATACAGACCCTGAATACTGGAAAAAGCTATTTAAACGCTATGACGATTGGATTAATAGCTTTAATGCATGTCCAGTTGTACGTATCAATATTAATGAATATGATATCCATAAGGACCCCGAATCTTTAAATCCTATGATAGACAAAATTGCTCGAATTATTCAAACATATCGACAAGTAGATACACGATAAAAGACTAAAGACATAGCGTATATGTTTATATTCAATGTATATTCCATAGATATCATCGATTACATTATCAATTCTATCGAATACATTAATTCACATATACACTATGTCTTTCTTTTTAATTTAAAGCTTCTAAAATATCTGCCGCACTATTTAAAATAATATCAGCTTCATGTAATTCTTCTTTTGTTGCAATACCTGTTAATACACCTATTGCCATACCTAAATTTGCATTACTTGCTGTCTTCATATCATTAGCAGTGTCTCCTACTATAGCTACTTTCTGAGGATCTACATTATATTGCTCAAATAAAGGCGATAATACTTTAGGATTTGGCTTCTCATAGGCATCCGCTTCGGTAGAAATGATCAAATCGAACAACGAGATAGCATTGGTATGTGCTAAAAATTGTTCTACACCTTTTTTAGTATCACTCGTAACAATACCAAGTTGATAGCCTTTTGCTTTCAAATCGATAAGTGCTTCTTTAACACCTTCTACCCAATTAATTTCAGGAATACGTTCATCTACCAGCTTTTGACTTGTTGACTTGGACCAGTCGGTTGTATCTTGTCCCGTCACATCATTAAATGCCTGGATAATTTGTTGTAAAGATCCTGAACCCATCACTGATTTTGGATCAATAGATTCTTTAATGACACCGAGTTGTCTTAAAGCAGCTTCTTTATTATGTACTGGGAAAGTCTCAAGCAATGATTGTACAAATCGTACCCCTATTTTTTCCCAACTTCTATCAAATTCAATTAACGTACCATCTTTATCAAATAATATCCATTCCATTAATATCAATACTCCTATTTATTTATTTCGTATTATGCTGATTCTATGATGTTCGTTATTCCCCTGAAAATGAACTCGTAGTATTGTTCTTTTTAAATATTGAATTAAATATAATAAGTGAAATCCCCTTCAATACTTAACAATAAACATTGTAAACTTAATTTATTACCATGCTTCGCTTCATTGAAAGGGATTTTAGTCATGATTAACTTTTACATATTGTTTTCATGATCATATTCAATTTTTATTAATATTTTGGTACAACGACTCTCCAACCATTTTTATCTTCTAAAGTACCATTTTGAATACCAGTATAGACATCGTATAATTTTTGAGTAATTTCACCTGTCTCATTATTATTAATAACGATTTCACGATCTTCGTATCTCAATGTACCCACAGGTGAAATAACTGCTGCAGTACCACTACCAAATACTTCTGTTAACTCACCTTTATCATATGATTCGAATAATTCATCGATTGAAACGCGGCGCTCTTCGACTTCATATCCTAAGTTTTTAGCTAATTCGATAATAGATTTACGAGTAATACCAGGTAAAATACTGCCATTCAACTCTGGTGTAATTACTTTTCCATTTTCAACGAAGAAAATGTTCATGCTACCAACTTCTTCGATATATTTCTGTTCAACACCATCAAGCCATAATACTTGGTCATAACCTAATTTATTTGCATTAGTTTGTGCTAATAAACTTGCCGCATAGTTACCTGCAACTTTCGCAAACCCTACACCGCCACGAACAGCACGCACATATTCATCTTCTACATAGATTTTAGTTGGTTTTAAAGTTTCACCACCATAATATGCACCTGAAGGAGATAAAATAATTAATAATTTATACTGATGTGATGCACCAACGCCAAGTGCCCCTTCTGTTGCAAAAACAAATGGACGAATATATAATGATTGACCTTCCCCTTCAGGAATCCAATCTCTTTCTAAATCAACTAATTGTTTTAGCCCCTCTAACAATTCTGCTTCGTCTACTTGAGGCATTTCTAATCGTGCTAACGAGTTATTAAGACGCTTAAAATTTTCTTCTGGACGGAAAAGTGCAACTTCCCCATCTCTTTTATATGCTTTTAATCCTTCGAATACCGATTGACCATAATGAACACCTTGTGCAGCAGGTGAAATTTCAATAGGACCATAAGGTACTATCTTCAAATCATGCCATCCTTTATCTGCATCATAATCATAACTCAACATATAATCAGTAAAATATTTACCAAAACCTAGTTGAGATGTATTTGGTTTTTGTTTTAATGTTTCTCGTCGTTCAACTTTAACTGCTTGTGACATGGTGATTGCCTCCTAATAATATTGTATAAGAATTTGTTTAACTTAAATTATAACAATCCATATTTTGCTGTTCAATAAATTTTCTAAAAATTCAAAATTAATCAACAGATTTTCTAGAAAGACTATATCTTTTAGTATAAACGTATTAATTTCACAGAGACAAGTAATCTGTGTTTTACTAATATACTTTACATACAAAAAACTCTTTACTTTAAAATGAACTAAGCTCGCGAATTCAATATATATAATGAATAATATTAGAATTCATGCACTAGTTTATTAAAATAAAGAGTAATTTAAAATATCATTCCGTGTATTAAAGTGAATGGAAATGATTAGTTATTATTTTTAACAGTATCTTTTTGTTCAATAGCTTCTAACATTAATTTAGTCATGCTCGCTAAATCATATTTAGGATCAAATCCCCATTCGCCACGTGAACAGCTTGTATCAATAGAATCCGGCCAACTATTAGCGATACCTTGTCTAATAGGATCAACATCATAATCTAATGTAAAATTTGGATAGTATTCTTGAATTGCTTCTTTTACCATCTCTGGATCAAAACTCATTGCGCTCAAATTATAACCGTTTCTAGTTTCTAATTTAGTGTCGTCTGCTTCCATAAGTTTAATAATTGCTTCAATTGCATCATCCATATACATCATATCCATATACGTGCCTTTATCTATGAAGCTTGTATAATGACCTTCTCTTACTGCTTTGAAGTATATTTCAACAGCATAGTCTGTAGTACCGCCACCTGGCTCTTTAACATGCGAGATTAAACCTGGGAATCTAACACTTCTTGTATCTACACCAAAACGTTTGAAATAGTATTGACACAATAATTCTCCAGCTACTTTATTTACACCATACATTGTCGTAGGTTGCTGAATTGTTACTTGTGGCGTATTAACTTTAGGAGTTGAGTCTCCAAATGCACCAATTGAACTTGGTGTGAAAAAGTGCAAATTATAAGTTCTTGCAGCTTCTAATGCATTCATTAATCCACCCATATTTAAATCCCAAGCTAGAATTGGATTTTTCTCTGCAGTTGCTGATAATAATGCTGCCATATGCATTAGACTATCCGCTTCAAAGTCCCTAACTAACTCAAACATACGGTCACGATCTGTTACGTCTAAGATTTCAAATGGTCCATTTTGTACAGGTGAGTCTGCTTCAGGTTCCCTAATATCTGTAGCAAGAACATTATCTGTCCCATAAATTTCTCTGCACTTAACAACTAATTCTGTACCAATTTGTCCTAATGCACCAGTAATCATAATTTTTTTCATAGAAATATCTCCTTTGTCTCTTCTATATAGCTATAGTCCATCACAAGCGGACATAATATTCGTTTTCATAATAATTATAATATAAAAGCGCTTTCTTGTATATATGACATGTACATGTTGCTGTTATTTCCGTAAATGGAAATTCTAGTTGTATTAATTGATTTTAGTAATTTATAGCGTTGAATATTACTAATTACTGTCAAATTAAATTTTTTATCCCTCAACTCTTAAACTCTGGATATCTTTCATTATATTAGCTTTTTTATAACCATGGATATCATGTAAAGCCTTATAAGCTTTAAATAATGTTTCATACCTTTGTACTTTTTCCGCTTCTGGATTAATTTCGTATAAAATTGGCTCTTTCATAGCATCAACTGCATCATTAATTGAATTATGTGCGCCACCACTGACTGCACCTAATATTGCTGCGCCTATTGCTGGTGCATACTCACTATCCATAACAATTAGTTTTTTATTCAGTACATTCGCATAGATATCCATCATAACAGCATTCTTTTTAGGTATACCGCCACATGCAAATACCTTTTCTACTTCCATATGCCAATCTTGATACTGTTGCATAATCATCTTAGTACCAAATGCTGTAGCTTCTAAATATGCTCTATAAATATCCTCATGCTTAGTTTGTAAAGTTAATCCAAAGATACAACCTGTTAAATTGCTATCACTTAATACACTTCGATTTCCATTATGCCAATCAAGAGCAATGAGCCCACTTTCACCTGGCATTTGATGTTTTATCTTTTCATTCATTAATTCAAATACAGTCATATTTCTATTTGCTGCTTCATCTACATATGACTTTGGTGCTTGCTTAGCGACATACTCAAACAAATCACCTACTGCTGATTGCCCCGCTTCATAAGCAAATAATTCTGGAATAATTGCTCCTTTTACAGAACCTGATATACCTGGCACTTGATGTTGCTTTTCATTTAACATAAGATGGCATGTGCTTGTTCCCATCACCATAGTCATTTCTTTATCTTTTTCAGACCCAATACCTAATAAACTAGCATGGGCATCAATAATAAAAGGACTTACCATAGTCTCTTTTGATAATCCTAATTTCTGTGCCATTTTATCGTCCAGTTTCCCTACTACTTCACCAATATTAACAACCGGTGCAGATACTTTATCTTGAATTACTTTTGATAATTTGGGGTCTATTTTATCAAATAAATCATAATGAAACCCTGTTTCTTCTTCCCAAAATGCTTTGAAACCTAATCCACAATTCGAGCGTACATTTTTATTAGTTAATTTATTTACAATCCAATCGCCCGCTTCCATAATATAAGCCGTTTTTTCCATAATTTCTGGTGCTCGATTCATGACTTCCATTATTTTGGGAATCATCCATTCACTACTAACATTATATCCATAATGGCCTAACCACTTATTATTATTTTCAATAGCAGTTTGATATAATTTCTCTGCTTCTTTATATGCACCATGATGTTTCCAAAGTTTCACATACGCATGTGGATTGTTTTTAAATTGTTTTAAATTATGTACCGGGTTAAGGTTTTCGTCAGTAAAAATAATAGTAGATGAAGTAAAGTCTATACCAATACCTACTATATTGACTGGATCTATTTTTGATTCACGTACTATATATGATATTCCTTCTTCCATAATTTCTAAATAATCATTACTATTTTGAAGTGCATATGTATGTGGTATTTTCAAACCATTTAATTCACTCTCAATGACACCATGTGTATATGGTTTCACAAATTTTGATACTACTTGACCGTTAGTTGTATTAATTAAAAACACACGGCCTGAAGCTGTTCCATAATCAATTCCAATGCTATAAGACATCATGTTTCCTCCATATCGCTAGTTGCGGTTATTAGTTTTGCAAGCGTTTTCTTAAATCATACTCATAATAGGTTCTATTTTACAAGTATCACTTAAATTTTGCCAAAAAAAGAGCCCTCATACATTTACATATGGGGCTCCTCTAATTAATATTTAATTATTTATTTTGTATTGCATTTAACATTTCATTAACTGCTAATTTTCCTAACTCATTTGAAGCTAAAGGACTGTCACCTGTTAATAATTTACGATCTTTTAACGTTCTTCCTGTCATATCGTCGTTAACTACTTTTAATCCTTGTTTAGTTAATAAATCAGCAACTAACCATTTCAAGCGTCCAGGTAAATAACCTATTTCAATATTTGCACCTTCATCTAATGAGTCAGGGAAGACACAAACAGAGTATCCTTCTAATGGAGATTTTTCTCTGTTAAGCCCTGCTGAAAGTAGTGCTGCTGGTCCATGACATAATGTAACTATAAAGCGGTCATTGTCTAATGCCCAATCTAATGTTTGTTGAACGTCCTCACTTTCAGAAATACCAACAACTGCAGCATGTCCGCCTGGGATAAAGACAGATAAATAGTCTGAATCAGGTCCTAATTCATTTTTAATCACATCTGCTAATTTTTTTGGCTGTTTTAATTTTTCTTTCAATTTATTATAAGTACTTATAACTGCCTCGTCTTCAGTTGGCATAGCCCATAATTCTAATTTAACTGGATAACCAGATAATGTCGCAACATCAACGTCAAAACCTGCTTCCATTAAATGATGTAAAGGTAATAACATTTCAACAGGATGATTACCCGTAGAGAACATTTTTCCATTTTCCAATAATACATATCTCTCTTCAGCAGCAATCATCAATACTTTCCATTTACCATCTTTATAGGCACCTTTGTGTTCAACACCATCAAAATCTGTTTTAGGTGCTGTATATTGACTAAGGGAATATGGTGATGGGAAAAATGCGTTATCTTCTGCTTTATCTGGCGTTGGTTGCTTACTTAATTCATTTACATCTTGTGACATAGTTTATTCCTACTTTCTCTATATAGTTACTACTAGTATAGACATATACTACACACTATAAACATGTATTACTATTAAAATGCTCATTATCAAAAATAATCAAAATGAATTTCTTTGTAAAAAATACAACTAAATTCTACAAGATGCTTTTAAAATTCAAACTTCAATTTTGGGGAGCACTAAACATTGTTATAAGAACTTACTGTTAATAAACTAAACATTAAAAAAAGCCCACGACAATATTTGCCGTGGGAATAAATAAATAAATATTAAATCAACTTCATTTCTTTTCCTACTTTTTCATAAGCCGCAATTGCTTCATCTAACATGTCTTTTGTATGTGCAGCTGTAGGCATATTTCTTACACGTCCTGTACCTCTTGGTACTGTTGGGAAAACGATAGATTTCACATAGACACCTTCGTCTTTTAAACGCTTACTAAATTCTTGAGTTGTTTTTTCATCACCAATAATTACTGGTGTAATTGGAGTTTCTGACTCACCTGTATCATATCCTAATTTTGACAATCCATTTTTTAAATATTGTGCATTGTCCCATAATTTATCATGTAATTCAGTTGAATCCATTAACTTTTTAACTGCTTCAGTTATTGCTTTGGTATCCCCAGGTGCTAATGATGTAGAGAATAAGAATGGTCGTGATTGTGCTTTTAACCAATCTATTAACTCTTTTGTACCTGCTACATAGCCGCCAACGACACCAATTGCTTTAGAAAGCGTACCTATTTGGAAATCGATTTTATCTTGTAAACCAAAATGTTTAACCGTACCAGCGCCTTTACCCATAACACCTGAACCATGAGCGTCGTCAACATAAGTTAATAAACCAAATTCTTCTGCAATTTCTACAATTTCAGGTAATTTAGCCACATCACCATCCATACTAAAAACGCCATCAGTGATATACATCACTTTATTGTATTGACCTGATTCAACTGCTTCTTTTGCTTTCGCACGTAAATCATCCATGTCTGAATGGTTAACTCGAATAATTTTAGCTTTAGATAAGCGACATCCATCAATAATTGATGCATGATTAAGCTCATCTGATAAAATAGCATCATTTTTATTCATCACAGCCGAAATAGCAGCCATATTACAATTAAATCCTGATTGATAAGCTATTGCAGCTTCTGTTCCTTTAAATTTTGCTAGTGTTTCTTCTAATTCGTCGTGTAAATCTAATGTACCATTGATTGTACGAACAGCGCCTGCACCTACACCATGTGTATCAATAGCTGCTTTTGCAGCTGATTTCAAATCTTCATTTGTTGCTAGTCCTAAATAATTATTTGAAGATAAGTTAATGTATGATTTCCCATTGATTTTGATTTCTGGTCCGTTTGCACCTTCAATTGTATCTATTTCATTATACAAACCATTTTCTTTTAGATAATTTATATTTTCCTCTAAAAACTCATGTAATGATTGAACCACAGTATATAATCCCCCTTAAGTATTGTTTGGTAATACCTTTATCATACAGTAATTCTACATAACTTGAAAGCCTTATCATTCATAGATAAAATATCTCAAAGCAATCATTTAGTACGATAATTTCATAAAATGTTATACTATAAACATTATTTTAGAAAGTAGTGATAAGGGTGTTAGATTGGTTCCAACTAGCAAATAATAAAGAAAATAAAACAATTCAACTCAGACGTTATTTACACCAATATCCTGAGTTATCTTTTGAAGAATTTCAAACACATGATTATATTGTTAACCAATTAAGCCAGTTATCTTGTGATATTGAAACTCCTATCGGCCGCAATGGTATCAAAGCCACATTTAAAGGCTTGGGCACAGGACCTACCATTGCATTAAGAGCTGACTTTGATGCGTTACCTGTCGAGGAATTAAACGATGTGCCTTATAAGTCTAAAAATCCAGGATGTATGCATGCGTGTGGGCATGATGGTCATACAGCAATTTTACTTACTGTAGCAGAGATTTTAGATGAACATAAACATTTATTAGAAGGTAATGTTGTATTAATATTCCAGTACGGTGAAGAAATCATGCCAGGTGGTTCTCAAGAAATGATAGATGCTGGATGTCTGGAAAATGTAGATAGAATTTACGGTACACATTTATGGAGTGGTTATCCTACTGGAACTATTCATTCACGTGCGGGGGCAATCATGGCCTCTCCAGATGAATTTAGTGTCACAATTAAAGGTCGTGGCGGTCATGGTGCCAAACCTCATGAAACCATTGACCCAATAGTAATCATGGCAGAGTTCATTTTAAGTGCACAAAAAATAATTTCACGTACGATCGATCCAGTTAAACAAGCTGTACTTTCATTTGGAATGATTCAAGCAGGCACCACAGATAGCGTTATTCCTGATCAAGCATTTTGTAAAGGTACAGTTAGAACTTTCGATTCAGATATACAGAATCATGTAATGGACAAAATGGATAAGCTTTTACAAGGTTTAGCAATAGCAAATGATATTAACTATGATTTGAATTATATTAAAGGGTATTTGCCTGTCCATAATAACGAGAAAGCATATCAAGTTATTAAAGAAGCAACAAATGACTTACATGTACGCTTTAATGAATCAGATTTAATGATGATTGGAGAAGATTTTTCACATTATTTGAAAGTACGACCAGGTGCATTCTTTCTGACTGGTTGTGGTAATGAAAGTAAAGGTATTACAGCGCCACACCATAATCCCAAATTTGATATTGATGAAAAATCATTAAAATACGCTGTAGCTGTATTTTTAAAAATCATTGAATTAGAGCAAGTATTTAAAACAAATTAAGCATTTAAATTAATTGAAAGATATGAATCTGAGACATAAACTAATGAAATGCTCCCTTCAAAGTAGACATTGAAAAAATGAAAACTTTGAAGGGAGCATTTTACAATGTCCAAGACTCAACAATTTTATTTAAACAGTATTATCAGTTATAAGTTTTATTAGTCAGTCTTTCATCAATTATTGTTCTTCTAAATCGAATAGCCATTACAAAATTTACACATTAAAAAAAGACCCCTCGATTGAGGGATCTTCTTTTTATATAAAATCTAAGAAATTAGAAATTATTTAATGATTTCAGTAACAACGCCTGATCCTACAGTACGTCCACCTTCACGGATTGAGAAACGAGTACCGTCTTCAATCGCGATTGGAGCGATTAATTCTACTGTCATTTCAACGTTATCACCAGGCATTACCATTTCAGTACCTTCTGGTAAGTGAACAACACCAGTTACGTCAGTAGTACGGAAATAGAATTGTGGACGATAGTTTGAGAAGAATGGAGTGTGACGTCCACCTTCGTCTTTTGATAATACGTATACTTCTGCTTTGAATTCAGTATGTGGTGTAATTGAACCAGGAGCAGCTAATACTTGACCACGTTGTACGTCTTCACGAGCAACACCACGTAATAATGCACCAATGTTGTCACCAGCTTCAGCGTAGTCTAATAATTTACGGAACATTTCAACACCTGTAACAGTTGTTTTAGATGTGTCATGTAAACCGATGATTTCAACTTCTTCACCAACTTTGATTTGACCACGTTCAACACGGCCTGTAGCAACAGTACCACGACCAGTGATTGAGAATACGTCCTCAACTGGCATCATGAATGGTTTGTCAGAATCACGTTCTGGAGTTGGAATGTAAGTATCTACAGCTTCCATTAATTCTAAGATTTTTTCTTCGTATTGAGCATCGCCTTCTAAAGCTTTTAATGCTGAACCAGCGATTACAGGTACATCGTCACCTGGGAAGTCATATTCGCTTAATAAGTCACGAACTTCCATTTCTACTAATTCTAATAATTCTTCATCGTCAACCATGTCAACTTTGTTTAAGAATACTACTAATGCTGGTACACCAACGTTACGTGATAAAAGAATGTGTTCACGAGTTTGTGGCATTGGACCGTCAGCAGCAGATACTACTAAGATACCGCCGTCCATTTGAGCAGCACCAGTGATCATGTTTTTAACATAGTCAGCGTGTCCTGGGCAGTCAACGTGAGCATAGTGACGTTTGTCAGTTTGGTATTCGATATGTGCAGTATTGATTGTAATACCACGTTCTTTTTCTTCTGGAGCGTTGTCAATCATATCGTATGATTGTGCAACAGTGTCACCATTTTTAGCTAATACAGTTGCGATAGCAGCTGTTAAAGTTGTTTTACCATGGTCAACGTGACCGATAGTACCGATATTGGCATGTTCTTTTGAGCGATCAAATTTTTCTTTTGCCATTATTAAATCTCTCCTATTCTTAATAAAAGTTATTTCAAATTTATCTCTC
>OFLS01000312.1_pt1 | contig 18699 bp, 16 predicted proteins | sample 1540891 | NCBI WGS metagenome assembly OFLS01 (sample SAMEA4413038, study PRJEB24355) | metagenome | biome: human; feature: gut; material: faeces | place: United Kingdom | collected 2010
GAAATGGACTAAAACCTGCCGCTCATCTGGAGACTTTCCACACGCTCACACGGCCCACTTTCTATTGAACAGACACAGCCCGGCGTGCCGGCCAGCGACTCGTACCACGAGGCCACCATGTCCGGCGTGATGTCCCTGACCGGGGTCCCGCCGAACACCGGCAGCAGGTGGCGGTCGAGCAGATGCCGGTACGTCGCCCGCGTGCGCGGCTTGACCTTGTCATCGCGCACCTTGCGCGCAAGCCACCGTTCGGCGAACTCGCCGAACGACACGGCACGCGCCTCGACGGCCTCCCGCTCGCGCCGTGCCCTTTCCAACCGCTCCCTCGGATGAATCCACGAACCGGACTCCACCAGCCGCCGCTCGGCGGCGAGCCACCCCTCCGCGTCCTCGCGCGACGAGAACGCATGCGGGGCCGTGACACGCTCCGACCCATCCACCGGATCCCGGTACGACGCGTAATAACTCACGCCGCCCTTGACCTTCCTGCTCCTGATGGCACCCCAACCGCGCCGCCTCGAACCAGCCATGACACACCTGCCTCACGCGGGCGACCCCCGGAACGGCAACCCACCGAACCGGCCTGCCCGCATGACAGCAGACCATAAGGCAAGTGCAACCACCGTGCAACAACGATGTCCGCCCCTACCGGCGAACGTCCCCAACAACCCGCCGCACGACGGCGCGAACCCGGCGAAACCACGCCAAAACCCAGCAATACCGCCAATCCCGCGAACCCCGCCCATAGAACATGTTGTTGGCGCGGATGCGGCGGCGATGCTCGCGCGGGTAGTCGTCGAGCAGGTGGGTCGTCGTCTCGCCGATGCCCTCCCTGAGGCATCTGGCGGCCTCCTTGAGTTTCCTTGATTCCATGTCCTTGGCGGCGGATTCCGCCTTCTCCAACGCCTTGTCCCTGGTTTCCATGGAGAACACGGCCAAAAACCCGACTAGTGTAAACACACCCTAGTTGTGATGGCCGGCAGCAGTATTGTTGCTGTTCTGTGGGCCGTGTGCAAAGATGCGGTTCCAGTAATCGAGCATGTCTTCGCGGCTCATGGCCAGATAGATGCCCATGGCCAGCACGGCCACGTCTTCCTTGAGCAGATCCTTGATCTCGATGGTACCGCTCAGCTTGGGCCAGCGCTGAAGCACTGCAAGCATGCCGCCTACGGTGAATTCAATCATGAGATCGGTTGTGAGGTCAAGATGTTCGGGGTCTCGTTGCAGCATGCTGATCATCTGCAGTCGGCAGAAATCGCGCAGGGATTCAGTCAGTTCCAGCGTGCTGTGCGGGCCGGCCAGCAGAGCCAATCGGTCGAGACGCTGGCGCTGTTCCGGGTTGGCGAGCGTGGCGGTGATGCGTTCGCGCCACTGCTCCTCGGGGTTGCCGTTCGGGTCGGGGGTGCGGTTGATCGGGATGGATTCGACCTGATGCAGAATGGCGGAATCGGCCAGTTCCGACAGTCCGGAGAAGTGGTAATAGAACGAATTGCGGTTGACTCCGGCCTCGCTTACCACATCGGTAACGGTGATTTTGCGGTAGTCGCGGTCGGCGAGTAGTTCCCAGAAAGCGTTTTCGAGGCGCTCTTTGGCTGGCAGTACCTCGGAATCATGACGTGGACGCGGCATCTCTTCCTCCTGACGCATTACGCTAATAGTCACGCTGTCTAATAAGTTATTGGACACTATAACTAGTATCTCTAGACATCTGTGGGTTTATCGTTGGGTTCGTTCTTCTGCGCGGTAGCGGGTGTGCCGTTTGGTTCGTCGGCGTCTGCCGTTGCCTTGGCGTTGGCGGAATCTGTCTTGTGTTTGGCGGTGGCGGCCTTGATCAGAATGGGCACTGCTTCGGCTAAATGCCGCCGATCCTCGGGGGTGAGTCCCACGAACGCGCCAAGCATGGAGGGGATTGAAGCGGGGAAATTGCTCATCACTTCGCTGAACGTCGTGGCGCCATTGGAGTGCAGCACGGTGAACAGAGCGTCCACTGCACGCTCGCGCTGTTCCGGCGTAAGCGCGCCAACCCAATGATTCAACTCTTCGTTGAACAGTTGGGAGCTGGAGCTGAGATCGGGCTCGGTGACGAACTGATCGCCGTCCACCAGCCAGGTGAATGCGGAATGCTGCATAATGCCGTCCGAATCGGAAGACACCACACGGCATGGTTCAGGAGTCTCGAAAATCATGCCCACAATCGATGAGCTCGGCACGATTTTCGTCACCTTTGGCTGGATCCTGCGGTAGGCGGGGCTGGTCACGATTTCCGAGGGGAAGCCGGGGCCGTCCAGCGAATAGATATGCCGAATGCGGTTTTGGACTTTGGCGTCGGCGTTCATCGCCGCATAAATCGCCAGATTGCCGCCTTTGGAGTGGCCTACCAGAACGATCGGACCATCCCATAGGCGGGCCACCGTATCCAGATATGCACTGGCTGCGCGTTGGGCCGGTACTGGATACTGGAAAGCCATGTTGAAATCCTCTTTCCAGCCGATTAGCGAATCATCGGTTCCGCGGAAGGAGAGGACCATGGTGCCTTTATGCGTAGGGTTGCGACGGTTGTGCCCGTCGGGCAGTTGGAACGTCGCCGCGGCAAATTGGGTTTGCTCGCCGCGGTTGACATGCTCTACGACGGCTCCCAGCCGTATGCCGGCAAAGCGTGGATTATTGCCGGCCTCTTCGAACAGGGTATGGGTGAGATGTGGGTCGATCACCGAGACCATTTGGGCTTCGTGAGGTTTGTCATCCTCCGATGTATCGATTGAACGATGCAATTCTTGGTTGGCCTCTTTGAGGCTGATTGATTCCATTGCCGTATGCCAGAGCCCTTTGAGCCATATCAGCGGATGTTCGGGCTCAAATGCGCGGATGCGAGTGGCGAAGGAGCCGGATTGCTGCTGCTCATCAAGCATCAGCGTGGGGCAGATGTTGGCCACGTCTTCATAGATGAGTGTGGCGATAATCAGGGCGTCGATTTCATTGAACGGCAATTCGGAGAACGGGCGCAACTCGGTGCGTGCATAGTCGATGATGCCTGTCATACACGCCTCCCGATTTTGCTTATGGCCCTGCGGCCCCAAGTTCATGCACAGCTGCGGTTTGTCTGCTGCCATGTGCTTTCCATTGTAGGGATTGTATGGGTGCCGATGGCGCACTGATGGTGAACAATTCCGTATGGGTTTCTCGGCATGACTCGGGAAATTGTTGGGTGGTCGGGGCGGAGCCCTGTGCTGAGTGCCGGTTGTCGTTTGCCGTGGGCGTTGAGTGCCGATTTATACCGGCCGGATATCGAGCAGATCGAATCGCGTCATATCCACGCCCTCGTGCTCGAGCAGTTCGGCCTTGATATCGAGCCGGCCGCCATAGCCGCCAAACGCACGGCCCGCTCCGACCACGCGATGGCAAGGCACGATGATGGTGATCGGATTGCGCTTGACCGCACCTCCAACCGCTTGCGCAGCCATTCGCCCGCCGCCGCGGCGTTCGGACAGCTCGGCGGCTATCTCTCCGTAACTGGCCGTCATGCCGTAAGGAATCTCTGCAACGAGTTGCCATACTTCGTGCTGAAACGGAGTGGCCGCCGGATTCATCGGTGGGGCCTGGCTGAGGCTTGGGCGTTCGTCTGCAAAGTAGGCCTGCAGCCAGTCGCGGGTTATGCGGAACACCTCGAGTTCGGAATCTGGCGTACAGTTGTCTTTCTGCCGGTTCTTGGCGGCCCACCACCAGTCCTCGAGGCATAGCTCGGTGAGCGCCTCACCGTCTGAAGCCATCATCATCCGACCGATGGGTGTTTCCGCGGTGGTGCGTATCAATTGCCGTTGTGCCATACAGCCATTATGGCGTGTTCGCGCGGCTTTCTGCATTTCGAGGGGCTGATTTACGTTTCTTCGGAGGTCTACTTCCGTTTCAAGGGGCTGGTGTCCAAGTAGACGAGGCGCAAAAATGGCGGAATGGCGTTGGCATTATGCTGTGGATACTTGTGGTGTAAAGGATGACCGGCCCCTCGAAACGGAGATAGATATTCGGAAAAGCTCAAATCAGCCCCTTGAAATGGAATTAGAGCTCAATTTTGATGGAATGTGGAACTTGCGCGCGAAGCGGTGGACAATGGGAACCATGAACACATTTGGTTTGGGGCATGACGTGGTGGATGTGGCCGCGTTCGCTGAGCAGTTGGGGCAGCCGGGCTCGCACATGCGTGCTCTGTTTTCCGTGCGCGAGGTACGGCAGGCGGCGGACCGTGCAAGGCAAAAAAACGATGGCGAAGCTGTCCATCTGGCCGCCAAGTGGGCCGGCAAAGAGGCGTTCCTTAAAGCGTGGTGTGATTTTCTGGGGGGTGCGCCGTTCCCGTTCACGCTGGATAATTTCCCGTGGCGCGAGATTGAGATTCTCGATGATTCGCGCGGTGTGCCGCATGTGTCGCTGAGCGGTGACGCATCGCCGGCGTTCCAGACTGATTACTTGGGTTTGATCCCCGACGTCCGCATCTCCCTGAGCCATGATGGCCCGGTTGCGTCCGCCGTGGTGATGATTCAATCCGGTAATAATTCGCGCGAAATCCGCTGAATCGCACAAAATTCGGCTTTGCTCCGGCGCGTCTTTGGTTGCATATATCGAACCGGTTTGATATAGTTGACGCAATGCGTCAAACGATTGACGCGAGCAGCGGGCGGAGACGAAGGAGTTTCCGGTGGCTCAGAGCAACCAGTCGGCACAGGCAGAGAAGTCAATCGCGCAGAATAAGGCAAAGAAAAGGCATACCGGCACTGTTTTCAATACCCGCTTCGCAGCTCATAAGGATGAACTTGAGCGGCTCTTCATGAGTCTGTACAACAACCATGCCGCCTTCGAATCGCTCATCGACAGCATGGCTGAGGCCTACGCCGATCGCCCCGCCGACCTGAAGCGTCTCGACAAGTCCCGCGAACAAGACCCGGATTGGTACAAGCGCGGCGACATGTTCGGCATGACCATGTACACCGACCTATTCGCCGGCGATCTCAAAAAGCTCGCTGACAAAATTCCGTACCTCAAGGAGCAGAAGCTCACTTACCTGCACCTCATGCCGCTGCTCGACATGCCCCACCCGAACAATGACGGTGGCTATGCGGTCCAGGACTTCGACGCTGTAGACCCGAAGCTCGGCACCAACGAGGACCTCGCCGCGCTCGCCAAGAAGCTGCGCCGCGCCGGTATCAGCCTGTGCATCGACTCAGTGAGTTATCGTTTTTCTTCCCCCCCCCCCGTGCGCGTCGTTCAGGCCGTCGGCGCGATGAGTCGGGTCTCACCTTTCATCAATTTGGATGTCAATCCGCCGAGGAGCGGCATGAGGAATACGGTCACGGCGCCGGCGGCCACCAGCGTTGACGCGGTGGTTTGGTGCATGGTGCCGCCCTGCACCGCAAGAGAAGTCACGGCCACAATCAGCGGCAGAGCCGTTGTAAAATACAGCGAAACGGTGAGCTTATCCTGCGGGTCGAGTGGGTTGACTCGATGGTCGAGCGTCGTGGCCACAAAAATTGGCACCGCGCGCACCAGCAGCAGCATGATGATGAAGGTGATGAGCAGTGCAGGATTGGCCACGACCGCTTTCACGTCAATGGATGCGCTGGAAACCACGAAAAACACGGGAATAAGGAAGCCGTAGCCCACGCCTTCGAGCTTCAGGTTCAATGTATGGTTGCCGTTCGGCGTGATGAATCGCAGGATGAAGCCGGCCGCGAACGCGCCCAGCACCACATCAAGCAGGAACAGGAACGCCAGACCCAGTTCGCTGAGCAGTTCAACGGCTTTGGTCACCCAGATTTTATCTAGGATGAATGGTCCGAATATCGCCCCGAACACCAGCAGCAGCACGGTCTGCGGCATGGGTTTGCCGGGAATAAGCTGCGTGATGATAGGACACGCCACTGCAATCATCATGATGATGGAAAGCGAGACGAGATCATAGGTCATGGTCTGATCGAATTCTCTCCGTTTTCTTGAATACGTTTCGGCAGTGTAGTTCGTCCCGTTGTCTCGAAGCGGTCATGTATGTCTTGCCGTGTGACAACCCGGCGACAGGCGCGGTTGCCATCCCCGCAGAAATATGTATAATAACCCAAGTCGCCAAAAGCGACGTTTGCGCGGATGTAGCTCAATGGTAGAGCCTCAGTCTTCCAAACTGATTACGCGGGTTCGATTCCCGTCATCCGCTCCACTATTTATATGTTGGTGTATCTAATTGGGGATACCGGAAGGGTGAGCTACCCCGAGTAGTATTAGTACTCATGGTGTTGAGAATCGACGAAGCTGAACTGCGTGCCAAGCTCTTTGAGCACAAAGAGCAGATTGGTTTCGGCCCGATTGCCAATGGGGTTGTCATCATCATCGAAGGATTGTTTTACATTCCTGCTGCTCTCACATCTGGACTCGACCAAATTTTTCAAGGATTGCTCCTTGCATTGAGCATTATTTTCATATTCTAGGGAGTATGGAGTTTGATTACTGCTTGCAGAAATAAGTATGATGCCATAACACTGTATGAGGATATCGCCAACATGGATAGAACCGAACGAAGAAGCTCGATCATTGCGGTGAAAGACGCTAACCGATATCTTCTGTATCGTGATTTAGGTTGGGGATGCGACTTTTTCCCTAATCATGCAACCGCAAGCAGTACTGATGAGGATGTTCGTCAGCTGACGACGTATTTTGCCGATGAATTCGGAATTCCTGCTAAAGACTTTACTCTGTCTCACATTTGTGTGAAGGATTCTGAGAAGCCATCCGCGGAGCATGATGGAGAGGTTCGTTATTACGAATACACGCTATACCGCGCTAGCGTAACGGTAATGCCTGACGCCTGGCGTTCCACTGAGTTCCATGTTGGTGCCAAGGACTGCCGCTGGATGACTCTTGATGAGATGCTTGCCGACCCTGTCATCAACAAAATCAATCATGATGTTGTTGCGATGGTGCGGGATAACTTGTGATTGTTGCCGCCTTTGGGGGCATATGGTTGTTGGGCCGAAGCGCGTTCTATACCTCGATAATCATCGGAATCAGGGCGTAGCATGCTCTATGGAACTCTCTATACCCTGAAAACACTGAAAATCAGGATATAGCGCGGTAGAACAGAATCTGCAAACAGCGGTATGCCGAGGAATGAGGTCCTCTTCACCCACGACGTAACGCAGATTCGTATCTTATGGACCTTATATATAGGTTTGTGGCCAAGGTGCTACCCACAACATTGCCCGTAACGCCACCGCCCGCAACAGAACACGGCCTTGGTGAGTCGTATGTTTGCGTTCACAGAAATTGCATGTAGCATGTCTTCGCATATGCGTAACGACGTGTGACCATGTGGCATTGCACACACAGAACGGTGGCATGCTGACGGCCGACGGTAACTCCGCGCCCCACGTAGCGGCAGCAAATCTGCCCCTATTCCCGAATTGTGGGAGCAGCACGCCCCACAGGGGCGAAAAAGTCCGTTATCGTAGGGTGGATGACGAGGGTGCCACTTTTCAAAAATTCCAAGGTTCTTTTCAATATCGGGTAAGAATTTCCCTCTATCCGGGTGGACGCATTCGTGCTTTTTGCTTAATAACGTAACGCCTTGTAGGTGTGACGCCAGGCTTTGGCGTACGCGATCGTAAGAGACAGGCAAGGCTATGAAGAGAATTGCAGAATGGTTCGCCGCGGTAGGGGCCGCAGCGAGCAAGAGTGGCAAACGGCTAGTGGCCGTCGTGGCCGCCGTAGCGATGCTTGGCGGCGTCGCCGGCGTGAGCGCGACCGCTATGGCCGACGACCAGTCTGCGGCCGATACCCAGCAGCCCACCGCCCAAACCGAAACTCCGGCAAACGCCGACAGTAAGGACGCCGGTACGGATACCGGTAGCAAGGATGATTCGACCAAGGCCGATGCGACCAAGTCTGATGACGCCGCAAGTGCCGATACCGATGCTGCCGCCTCGGAACTCACCAAGCAGACGGCTCCTGCTCCGACTTCGACGTTGAACACGCAGGCAGCCGAAGCCACGAATGGCAGCTGTGTGTATGCAGGTAACGTTGCCTCTGGACTGAATAACGTGTGCTGGCTGGATATGACGAACTTCACCGCGGCCCAGAACCAGCTTCAGCCCATGAGCGTGAAGCTTTCGGACTCGTTGACGATGAAGTTCAACATCAAGTATACGGGTGGTCGTAAGTTGCGTTCGGCCGCCGTTCCTACTTGGAATAAAGCGGCGTTCGGCCATTACGGTTATGCCGGTTTCCCTGAAGGAACCAAGCCTGCTCTGTATCAGATAACCGGATCTTACAATACCGAGTCCACGGTAGAGCTGACGGACATCAAGATCGTAAATGCTGATGGCAGTGAAATCACCGGCAATTATTCGTTTATGATGGCGGATGCCGAGAGCACGAACAACGATGAGAGCATCTCGTTCACTTCTTCAAACGAGATCGAGCAAGTGGCCCAGTTCCCGCAACAGGGTGATGCCAACTACAAGAATTATGCGTTCGGTGATCAGACGTTCTCCGCTGACCACAAGACCGTGACCGGTGGTGGTGTGAGGACTGGTGCCAATCCAGGCATATACCTGTACAAGACCAAGTCACCGGATACCGTATCGGTGACGATGGGGGTCCATTATGGGCGCGAGATTCAGGCGGCGATCTTCGGCGTGCTGTTCTCCAATGCGGAGACCACTGTGACCACGAACAACGCTTCTGATACGTTTGCTGGCAAGGTCGAGTCGCAGACCTATGGTTCCGAGCAGACCGGTGGCGTAACCGGTTCTAATTCCGCTACCAGCAAAGTGGTGAACATGCTGTCGGATACGGACACGTCCGAACAAGTGAAGTTCACTCTGTCCGCCAGCGAAAACACTAATTGGAATGATTACAATGTCTCGTTCACCTGTGATGGCGATTGCGGTGAATACGATGCAACTCCTCAGATTGATACTGCGACCGGCAACCGGTATGTGACCGTCAGCGTCGCGTCAGAGAAGTCCGCGCATGGTAAGTGGGTCGTGACCAAGAAGGTCAAGCTGGACACCCCGAAGATTCAGAAGTCGATTTCGAAGGATGAGGTGGATTCTGCGGCTACTGGTCAGAAGGATTCCTACACCCTGAGCCTGAATGTCAAGGGCAACACGGTCTCCGGTACCACGACTTCCGGTGAAAAGGCCAAGATCGATGTGGCGTTCGTGCTGGATACTTCCGGAAGCATGAACGACAAGGTTGGCAATTCCACGCGTCTGAAGAACATGCAGAATGCGATTACCGGTAACGGTGGTTTGTCGTCTGTGCTGTCTACGAAGGCCGACCTCGATGAGGTCGTTAACGGGCTGACCGCTAACGGTGCTACCCATTGGGAGAAAGGTCTTGAGCGGGTAAGCAATATCAGCACAAGGCCTGGCGCGACCAAGTATGTCGTGTTCCTTACCGATGGCGACCCCGGTAATAAAGGTTGGAAAGAGACTAACGTCTACAGCTGCGGTGTGCTTGGCTTGCAGACATGTGACGATAACGATTCCGCCCGTTCCGTATATAACGCTTCGGTGATCGCTGGTAAACAGTTGGCGAAAGCTGGCTGGAACATACTTAATGTTGGCGTCGACATGCCGACGACGGTGTACGTGAATCCGGAGGCTGACTCGGTTAGCGGAAGCAATCATAAATTGCACAATCATTCGTTCAGCCCAACTGCTGGTTGGGTCTCTCCTTTGGAAGCGCTGACCGCGCGTGAAAATGACAACAAGTCCACCACGGTCAAGGACCAGCTGATTAAGGCTTACCCGAAGACCACTTCCAGTGAGTTGGCTCAGGTGTTCAAGGACCTCGGCCAGATCATCACCACGACCACGACGAAGTCGTATGGCAAGGTGAGCATCGTCGATACCCTGTCCGACTATGCCGACCCGTTGTTCGAGTATGACAAGCAGTCTGGTGAGATTACGTCTGGCGTTACGGTGGTTACGAGTGACAGGTCGAATGTTGATGCCGAAGTGGCGTCCAAGACCTATGATGTCGCTACCCGTACGGTGACAGTGACGTTCAGGGACGGCTTCACGCTGGCCAAGGACGTGACCTATTCGGTGCAGTTCAAGGTCAAGCCTTCCGATAAGGCGTATGAGACGTATGCGTCGAACAAGCAGTCCGAAAAGGGCGGCTACACGGATACGGATAACACCGTGCATCAGGGTGAAACTGGTACCGGTACAGATTCGGAAAACAAGGACGGTTTCTATTCCAACGCGGAGGCCCATTTAGCGTATTCCGAGTGCACCGCAGTCAACAATGTCGCGAAGGATTGCGTGTCGAAGGATAACGTGACATATCAGAAGCCTGTCCTGCAGGTGAAGACCGGCAAGATCCAGGTGACCAAGAACTGGGATCCGACCGATTCCGAGCCAAAGGATGGCTCGAAGGTGACGGTCAACATCTACAAGGGTGTCCATGCCGACGACAGCCAGAAGGTCGATACCCTCACCCTGGCCAAGGATGGTGGCTGGACTGGTTCCTTGGGGAACTTGGCCCCAGGCACCTACTTTGTGGAAGAAACCAATGTAGACGGTTACACGGCGTCCTACAGCCAGAGCCAGACGGTGACCATCACTGCCGACGATCTGTGGAAGGCTGAGCCGAACATGACGAAGTTCGACAACGTTAAGACATATGACGTGACTATCACGAACACGTTGAACCGTGTTGATCTTGATGTCAATGCAAACGTCAAGGTGAGCAAGACCGTGCAGGGTGCCGCCGCGTCCAAGGACTTCACATTCAACCTGACCTGCGCCAAAAGTAACGCCGCGTGCAAGGATGGCGTGACCTGGCCGAAGGATAGCAACGGCTCGTTGACCGCGACCGCGTCCAAGTCCGACTTACAGACCATTGGCACCCCGGCGGATGCCAAGTTCCCGGACGGTTCGACGTTGCAGCTCAAGGCCCCGACCGGTACGACTTCGGCCGTCTACGAGTTCACAGTTTCCGAGGATCAGTCGGGCAATCCCGCGGGCTGGAAGTACGACACCGATACGGTGACCGTCAAGGTCACGGTGAGCAAGAAGACTGACGGCTCCGGCTACAAGACCAATGTCGAGTACGTGTACGCCGACGGCGATTCCGATAAGACGGATAATCCAAAGTCGGCTGACTTCACGAACGTCTTTGTCGCCGTGTCTAGCTTGCCGGTGACCGGTGGCCGCTCGGCCCGTGACTGGCTGATCTACGGCGGTGGCCTTGGCCTGTTGGCCTTGTTGGCCGGTGCCGGCTACACCGTCTGGCGCAAGCGTCAGCTCGTCTGACCCGAACAGCCTGAGGCGGCCGCCCCTGGCTCCCCTCAGGGAGGGGAGCTGGCCGCCGAAGGCGGACTGAGGGGAGTCGACAAAGGCTCCTCTCCCCGGAGAAAACACATTAAAGGTGTACGGAGATTGCGAAGTCCCTTGGCAGAAGGACCGGAGTCTCCGTGATTGCAGAAAACAAGTACAAAGTAAAGGAAGAGAGGGCTTCTCATGAAGTTGAGGAAGCTTTTCGCGGGCGTCGCTGCGGCGGCGACCCTGTTGGGCGGCATGGCGTTCGGCGCCACCGCCGCCAACGCGGCGGATACCGCGTCCATCACCCTGAGCGGCAAGACCGTGAAGGGTACCGTGTACACTGCGTACAAGATCGGTTCCTATGACACTGCCAGTGCGAAGGTCGAGAAAGACAAGCTCGCGTCCGTCGGCGTGACGACGGACCAGGCTTGGAAGACGGATGCCGAGAACGTGCTGGGCTCCACAGTGACTAATACTCCGGAGTACAAGGGCTACGGTGATCCGCTGGCCTATGTGGCGGGCACCACCGGCTACTACACCAACACCCCAGCAACGCTGCCGAACGCCTCCGCGACCATGGAATCGTTCGTCCAGAGCCTGGCCGGCAAGCTGGATGGCAAGACGGCCGTGGACCCGTCCCAGACGGTTGCCAATGATAACGACAAAGTCGTCTTCTCCGGCCTTGACGAGGGTCTGTACCTGATTGTTTCCAAGACGGATACTGAACCCGCCACGGACGCCGGCTCCCCGCTGGCTATCGTCGGCACCCAGGTGACCGTCAACGGCACCGCGTACACGAAGTTGGGTGCGAACAATCAGACGCTGGGCAAGGCCGTGGTCAAGCCGTCCACCCCACAGAAGCCGAGCAAGTCCGCGAGTGACCTGAACCCGTACGTGGGTGCCACCATCACTTACACGCTTGAGGGCACCGTGCCGGCCAAGGCCAATTCCTTCAAGTTCGTCGATACCCCGAGCGCTGGTCTGACTGTCAAGCTGGATACCCTCAAGGTGAACGTTCAGGGCGAAACTGACCCGCTCGCCAACACCGAGTACACGGTCGACCCCGCCTCCGGCGACTTTAACACCTCCGCTGCTAAGCCGTCCTTCACCATCGCGCTGAACAACGCTACCAAGTACCAGGGCAAGCACATCGTCGTCAAGTACAACGCGCTGGTCAACAAGAAAGCCAACGTCAACGGCACCAACAACGATGTCAGGTTCGACAACTCCAACCAGACCACTACCACCACCATCACCCCGCAGCTGAACACCGTGACCTTCACCAAGAAGGGTGTGGATGCCGACACGAATGCTCTGAAGGGCGTCGTGTTCCAGATCGTGGCTGATACGAACAACGCAACCCCGCTGCCGGACGGTACCGCAACCGAGGCCACCTCAGGCGACAAAGGTGTGGTCACGTTCTCCGGTCTGCCGAACGGCACGTACACCATCACCGAGAAGACCCCGGCCGATGGCTACCTGACCACCGCCCTGCCTTCGTTCACAGTTACCGTCGAGAACGGCAAGGTCACCGACGTCACCCCGACGGGTGTCGGCGCCGGCCTCGTGACCTTCGAGAACGGCTACGCCAACATCGTGGTGAAGAACGTCAAGAAGATCACCCAGTTGCCGCTCACCGGTGCCGCCGGAACCATGCTGTTCACCGTGGTCGCCGTGCTCCTCGCCGGTGTTGCCGCGACCGTGTTCGCCAAGTCCCGCTTCACCAAGCGCGCCCTCGACGCGTGAATCGAGAGCAAATAATCTGCCGTTTGATTATCTGTAGATGTTCAAGTGAGGCTCGTTCCGAAGGTTGCTTCAGGACGGGCCTCTTTTTTGAGAAAAAGGAGTTGTTTATGGAACAGCCGACGAAGAGATATTCAACCCAAGATGTATGGAAAAGTTATTAGTGTGGTCCAACCATATTCGATCGTATCGGTAAGGATTTTGACAAGAGTGGCTATGACTTGCATTGGCTGCGTGATGCGCTGACCTCTGCCTATGACGTTCAGGAGAGTTGCAGGTCGAGCGTCAATGAAAAGCTTCGGCACCCTTACACGTTATCGGTGTTGGAGAAGGCGCGCTTGCTGTGTGACGCGCAAGATAATCGGCAAGCGTCCAGTATAGGTATTGTTGATATTGCGGTGCTAGCATTGTCCTGTTTTGCCGTATTGGCGTCAGTAATTTCTACGTACAAGGATATGAATATCTCTCAGGAGATAATGCCTGCTAACTTGATGCTGTTTATTGGACTCATCGTGCTGTTTGCCATTCTTATGGGTGAAGCAATTCATCTATCCAGGCGGGACAATCGGCGTGACAGGCTTCGCGAAGCTTTGGCTATTCTCATTGCGGAGGATGAACGAACCGCGAAAGAAAAGGAACAGGCTTCGGATGAGGAGCTCCGCCAACTGATTCATAATCTGTTGGCGATTAGTGTCCAAGCCGCTAGCGCTGTTAGTGATAATAGTGCTGCTGGCGGTACTGCTGATGCTGATGCTGGTAATGATGATGGGGATGGTGACGCTTAATAGCGTCTATTTTCCATAATCATTGCCTGAGGATTCGACACTCAAGCATACATAGGCCGTCATAGGCCGTTTTGCGAGATATGGAGGGCCATCAGTCCTGGACACTGATGGCCCTCCATCATGCTTCCCTATCGTTTCCCTCATCTCAATATCGGGGATGAAACCTACCCTACTAGGGGTTAGAAAAGTCCGTATAACAACTGCTATCATCCCAAACTATGACATGCCCCCATATTCAGGGGATGCGAACGAACCTTCCAGAGATGTAAGGGGTGAAAATGACTGTCGGTGGAGGGGCCTTTAGCCCCGAAGAGGTCAAGTACCTGAAGTCGTTGCCGGCGGTGGCGGAAGCCACTTCGAGACGCATTACCTACACAGACGGCTTCAAACGGTATTGCGTGACCCGTTATAACGAAGGTGCCTCGCCGGTGCGTTTGTTCCGTGAGGCCGGGCTCGATTCCGCCCTGATCGGGTACAAGCGCATCGAACGTTGCCTTGCCCGCTGGCGCGAGGCACAGGATGAAATCCTGGGTGCCGAAACGCCGGAACCCGCCGAGAAAAACAGTCGGGGGGGGGGTATCACATTCGAAGTTTTATCGATCGGGAACCGCTGGAACGTCAGATACTTCGAACGAGTGGCGTGAGGCGGAGGGTGCCGCGATTACGGCGAAAGCCGGCAGCGAATCCGATTTCCACGTATCTCCTGAACGCCGCGCCATCATCTTCCCCATCTCCCGCAAAGAGCAGAACAATGATTTGCGTGACCTGCTGATTGCTCAGCAAGTACGGCGTATCGATGAGCTGGAGCGGCAGGTCGATATGCTTGAGGCTTTGCTGCATAGCGGGCGGCGGGGGAGCAGAGCATCATCTTCCTCGCTTCCGAAACGCGAATCGGGCGGGCGGGGCTCGTCTGCGGGCAATAATGACGTTGCTCCCACGGATTCGGATAGGGAGAATCGTAACGAGGACCACGGTGAGGGTCATGGTGAGTAATCGATCGCATCGAAAACTTGCCTAACACACACGCTAAGATAGGCATCGCAATAATCGGTAATAAGCAGGTAATCGGCGAGGCGGTGCATGGAGCAGGAACCCAACGAGCAAGAACCTAACGAGGCAACGGAAATCGTGGGCAGCAAGGTGGAGACTGTCGAGGTTTCCAAGCATCCTGAAGCATCCATTCCCGAAACCGACTTGTCTTTGGCGGATATCGAACGTCGTCGCTCGCACCCCGTGCGCTGGGCGGTGACCATTCTGGCCGTGCTCGCCGCTATCATCGCCCCTTATTGGCTTGGCCGTTCGTTCGCCGTGAACAACACCGAAGCTGTGGTCGCCGCGCTGGGCGACGTATCTGCGCAGGGTATCGCACTGGTCGGTTGGACTGTAGTAGTGATTGCTTACGTGGGCCTGGTGATGGCCATCGTCGTTTCCCCCTCGTGGCCATGGCTGATTGTGTTCGTGGTGGGCCTTGCGGCCGAACAGTTCATTGCTGGCCTGAGCATGCTCAATCTCCATTTCTGGTATTCGACGTATGTGGTTTACGGCGAACAATCCAACATCGCGAATGCGGCGAATCTTGGCATACTGGCAGCGGCAATCGGCGTTGCCGTGTACGCCGTGATATTCGTGGGTTTGCTGGTGGTCATTAAGAAGACCTCGCCGCTGAACGTGCTGACCAAAAGCTGGGCCAGCTTTATTCTGTACTTTGTTATCGAAGGTGTCGCGCTGTTCGTGGTGCTGTTTGGCGGACTGCTTACCGCGGTGTGACCAATCGGCTGGTTGGCTGTCTGTGCATTGCCGTATAGTTTTCATTTGGCGTGATTTCGCCCGCGGATAGAGAGCGTTTCGAGCGCACCGCCCGGAACACCGCGCAACGACACAATTAAGGAGGATGCCGTGGCACTGACGGCTGAAGAGAAGACCCAGATTATCAACGAGTACGCGACGCACGAAGGTGACACCGGTTCCCCCGAGGTCCAGGTGGCTCTGCTGTCCAAGCGTATCGCCGACCTGACCGACCATCTCAAGGAGCACAAGCACGACCACCACTCCCGTCGTGGTATGCAGCTGATGATCGGTGATCGTCGTCGTCTGCTTGATTACCTCAAGCGCGTTGACATCAACCGTTACCGCTCTCTCATCGAGCGTCTGGGTCTGCGTCGATAATTGAAGACTTCCGCCCGAGTACCTAGGATTGGTGCTCGGGCGTTTTACATACGCCAGCCAACGGCAACAACGGCAAGAGGGTTAGAGGATAGGCCGAAGGCACCACAGTAAGGTGCGGCCAACAAGAGAACCCGAATGAAGGGGTTGACACGAGGAACGGCGGCCAAGGGGCCAGCCGAAACAAGGTATGTGACGTCCGCTGAAGAGGACAGTCGCGGTGCGGTAGACCGCGGCACAGTTTGTAGGAATAAGAAAATTAAAGAAGGAGGAACCCTAATGGAGGGTCCCGAAATCAAGGCCGTTGAGGCCGTAATCGACAATGGAACGTTTGGCAAGCGCACGCTGCGCTTCGAGACCGGCCGCCTGGCACAGCAGGCTGATGGTGCTGTGGCCGCCTACCTCGATGACGATTCCATGATTCTGTCCACCACCACCGCCGGCTCCAGCCCGAAGGAGAACTACGACTTCTTCCCGCTGACCGTCGACGTTGAAGAGAAGATGTACGCCGCCGGCAAGATCCCGGGCTCGTTCTTCCGCCGTGAAGGCCGTCCGAGCTCCGAGGCCATCCTCGCCTGCCGCATCATCGATCGTCCGCTGCGCCCGCTGTTTCCGCACACGCTGCGCAACGAGGTGCAGGTCGTCGAGACCGTGCTCGCCGTGAACCCTGATGACGCCTACGACGTCATCGCCCTGAACGCCGCCTCCGCCTCCACCATGATTTCCGGTCTGCCGTTCGAAGGCCCGGTCTCCGGTGTGCGTCTGGCCCTGATCGACGGCCAGTGGGTCGCCTTCCCGCGCTGGAGCGAGCGTGAGCGCGCCGTGTTCGAGATTGTGGTCGCCGGCCGCGTTGTCGAGAACGGTGACGTCGCCATCGCCATGATCGAGGCCGGCGCCGGCAAGAACGCCTGGCACCTCATCTACGACGAGGGCCAGACCAAGCCTGATGAGGAAGTCGTGGCCGCCGGTCTTGAGGCCGCCAAGCCGTTCATCAAGGTGATTTGCGAGGCTCAGGACGAGCTCAAGAAGATCGCCGCCAAGGAGACCAAGGAATTCCAGCTCTTCCCGGAGTACACCGACGAGCTGTACGCCCGCATCGACGAGATCGCTCACAAGGATCTGGACGAGGCCCTCTCCATCGCCGAGAAGCTGCCGCGCCAGGACCGCATCCATGAGATCAAGGAGCACGTGCGCGAGGTGCTCGCGGACGAGTTCACCGATATGGACGATGCCGAGAAGGACAAGGAACTCGGTAACGCCTTCAAGGAGCTGCAGCGCCAGATCGTGCGTCGCCGCATCCTGACCGAGGACTATCGCATCGACGGCCGTGGCCTGCGCGACATCCGCACCCTGTCCGCCGAGGTGGACATTGTGCCTCGCGTGCACGGTTCCGCCCTGTTCCAGCGTGGCGAGACCCAGATTCTGGGCGTCACCACCCTGAACATGCTCAAGATGGAGCAGCAGATCGACGCTCTGTCCGGTCCGCAGTCCAAGCGCTACATGCACAACTACGAGATGCCGCCGTACTCCACTGGTGAGACCGGTCGCGTCGGCTCCCCGAAGCGCCGCGAAATCGGCCATGGTGCCCTCGCCGAGAAGGCTCTCGTGCCGGTGCTGCCGAGCCGCGAAGAGTTCCCCTACGCCATCCGCCAGGTCTCCGAGGCCATCGGTTCCAACGGTTCCACTTCCATGGGTTCCGTGTGCGCCTCCACGCTGTCCCTGCTCGCTGCCGGCGTGCCGCTGAAGGCTCCGGTTGCCGGCATCGCCATGGGTCTCGTGTCCGGCGATGTTGATGGCAAGCACATCTTCAAGACCCTTACCGATATCCTGGGTGCCGAGGATGCTTTCGGCGACATGGACTTCAAGGTGGCCGGTACTTCCGAGTTCATCACTGCCCTGCAGCTCGACACCAAGCTCGACGGCATCCCCGCCGATATCCTGGCCGCCGCTCTGCAGCAGGCCAAGGAAGCTCGCGCCACGATTCTCGAGGTCATTAACGAGTGCATCGACGGCCCGGCTGAGATGAGCGAGTTCGCTCCGCGCATCATCACCACCACCGTTCCGGTCGAGAAGATCGGCGAGGTCATCGGCCCGAAGGGCAAGATGATCAACCAGATTCAGGAAGACACCGGTGCTGAGATCGCTATCGAGGATGACGGTACCGTCTTCATCTCCTCCGAAGGTGGTGAGGCCGCCGAGAAGGCCAAGTCCATCATCGACTCCATCGCCAACCCACACGTGCCTGAGGCCGGCGAGACCTACAACGGCAAGGTCGTCAAGACCACGAGCTTCGGTGCTTTCGTGAACCTCACTCCTGGCACCGACGGTCTGCTGCACATCTCCCAGATTCGCAACCTGGCCAACGGCGAGCGTATCGACGCCGTTGAGGACGTGCTGAAGGAAGGCGACACCGTTGAGGTCGTCGTGCAGGGCGTTGACGATCGCGGCAAGATTTCCCTGGCTATCCCCGGTTTCGAGGATCAGGAGAACAACGCCGGTTCCCGTGGTGGCCGTGGCGATCGTGATGATCGCCGTGGTAGCCGTGGCCGTGATGATCGCCGTGGCGGTGGCCGTGGCCGCCGCTCCGACCGTGACGATCGCGACTTCGACGATCGCGACGACCGTCCGCGTCGCCGTCGCTCCGACGATTTCGAGGATGACTACGAGGATCGTCCGCGTCGCCGTCGTTCCGATGACCG
>OFLS01000313.1_pt1 | contig 18657 bp, 13 predicted proteins | sample 1540891 | NCBI WGS metagenome assembly OFLS01 (sample SAMEA4413038, study PRJEB24355) | metagenome | biome: human; feature: gut; material: faeces | place: United Kingdom | collected 2010
ATAGAGCTGACGTCATAATAACGACATCTCCTACATTGAAATAGCCGCGAATGCCAGGTACTGGAATTTTCGTATACATTGTAAGCAATGTAGCGAGGGCAATCAATACGGCTGTGAGTACTAACGCGGATGTAGTACTGCGGGTTTGAACGTGTTGCATAGCGTCCTCCTTATAAAGAAAAATAGACATGCGATAAAATACACCGCATATCTATACTATATACCTTTATAACAACACCCGCAAACAGAAGGAATTAACAATACACTCTTCCCACCATTTATCGTTATTTATGTTTGAAATAGATACTCTTCACTAGACTTTAACTTACTATAGATACCATTTTACTATACGGATTCTTTCAACCTGACGATGATTAACAAGAAAGGAACTAGCCATGAATATTTTAATCATTTACACCTATCCTAATCATCAGAGTTTTAATAATGCCATTCTGAAAGCAGTACAAGATAATCTTTCAAAATACCACAATGTGAACACCTTGGATTTATATGAGGAGCAGTTCGATCCTATATTGCAATTTGATGACACGCACAAACGTCGAGATTTAAGCACTGTGCCGGACATGGAAAAGTATCGCAACTTAATTACTTGGGCAGACCAAATCATCTTTATCTACCCAATTTGGTGGAGTGGTATGCCGGCAATGCTCAAAGGCTTTATCGATCGCGTGTTTACAGCGGGCTTTGCCTATTCATACGGAAAACGAGGGCTTATAGGTCATTTACAGGGAAAATCCGCCTGGATCATCACCACCCACAATACTCCCGCCTTTTTGACGCCGTTTATTCAGGACTATGGCAAGGTGTTAAAAAATCAAGTTCTGAAATCCTGTGGCATTAAACCTGTTACACATACCCAGTTGGCGGGCACAGAAAACAGCTCGGACGAAAAACGCCGGCGCTTCTTAGACAAAATCGCTAATATCGCCGGCATAGTATAAAAGTGAAATTTAATATTACTCACCTAATGTTAACATAATAACACTTTACCTTATATTTATTCAGCAAAAACCGTAGTCACCCAAGATTGAATTCCTACATCAATAACATCGACATCTTCCAAAGAAATACGTCTTCGTCGACTCACAATTTTATACATAAACCCTCTAATAAAAATAGTCGTTGCTGACAGTTTATGATGATTTCTAGCAAGCCTAAGTAATTCTGTTCTCAAATTATACTGATCCTTATACATAACATTAGCATAATTTCCTTCTTTCAATTCAGAAATTAGCTTTTCCACTTCTTGCCCTGTAAGCATATATACTTCAATCCATCTTGTAAGAATCTCATTAAAGAAAGGCAAAAAGGTCTCTATCTCATTCTGTTCTGCTTCTATGCGCTGCCGCTCCGCTTCTTTTTTCCATTCCGCCTCTCTTTTACAGGCATCAGTTCTCATAAAAGAGGTTAATACACCTCCCATAAGTCCCCCTATAGTGGCGCCTAAAAGAGTTCCTACTACAGGAAAAGGTATTAATGTACCAATAGCACCCCCTATAACTTCACCACCAACAGCTGCACCCATAAGTTGCGTCACCGAACTCGTTAAATTACCAACTAGTTCTTTTTTAGAAAGATATCCATTTCTACAATAATCAAAATCATCAATACTCATCCAGGCAAGAGAAATAGTTCCTGTAATAATATTTTGCTTTGCTATACTTCCAATTGTATTAGCCATAGCTTTTGGTAATAAAACTTCACTGGCCTCGGTAACAATAATTCCAGTCTGTTTTCTAAGAAATTGCCCTACAGTAGTTTTAGTCACTTGTTTCGCAATTACTTCCTTGACTACTTGTTGTCCATAAACAGATACCATGCTAATAGATGCATCTCTAATACTTTCAGTTAAAGACCTTCCAGACAATAAACTCGCAGTTAACTGCCAGCTTCCTGTTATCCCGGTCATACCGACAGAATTAACCATGCTACCTGTTATATCATAAGTTATTGACTCAACAGTCCCCGCCCTAGCAACAGCTTTAGCTTGCTCATATGTTATATGTCCCTTTCTGACAAGTCGACTCGCAAAACGTGGATCTTTAATACCAGGAACTTCACCTGCAGCAATATGTTTTTTCATTAATAAAAGAGCCTTTGAATACTGATCAAATGGTACTTCTATTTGCATGGGCTTTCCGTTTGCCTTTAAATATTTATAAGTTCCATTTTCAAATCCAGCGTTTATACTTTGAGAAGCTGTTTTATAATATTTTGTTTGAACCAGCACATTATTAACAAGTCTATCTGCCCCAGATTTTATATTATCATAACCTATTACTTGTGCATTCTTACCACATATTACATCTATTAAAGTATTAGCTTCCTCAGCTGCAAATCCATGCCCTTGAGGCGTACCCATCATGTGATCCTTATCTACAACTTTACTCATAATTGGAGCTACAGCTGTAGAAAAAACGTATCCAAACTTTCCTATTTCTTTAGTGTTATCATTCACAAATTTTTGGGCATCTAAAATAATATCTTTATTAGTTATAAGTTCACGACCTTGTTGCCCATTATGTTCTTTTAAAAATCTTTCTTCCTCTATATCTGCTTGTTCACATTCATTAGAGCAATACTTACCTTTGGCAGCTTCCTTCTTTAGAAATGACTCACAATAATCACAAACAATATATCTATCATTCTCTTCAGCTGCTAGCATCAATTGGTTCTTATCATTGTAACCACACTGTATATTTACTGGAAAAGATACAAGAACACGCTTCTCTATTGCTTTATTAGATAATGGCAATAATATTTGATATTTTTCCGCTTTAATAACTGAATTAATATATGTATAAGCTTCCTCTACAGTAAGGCAATCATTTACGGCTAAAGCATTACGTAATCCGATATCATAAATAGAAATACAATAGTATAACTCATCTACAACGAGGATAACACCATTCTCAATAAGAGATTCTATATAATCCATAACTTCATCTTCTAATAAACAAACTTTAGCTGCCAATTTTCGTTTACAATATACCTCAAGACTTATCATATCGAAACGTCCATTATCTAAGGCAAACTGCTCTAACAGCTCATAAATAAATTTCGGAGAATGAGCATTATACAACCAAAGACAAACTAAACAACCTAAAAAAAATAGATTTAACTCAAATAAATTACTAAATCCATCTATATGAGTTACAACACCAAGAAATAAAATAGAAGAAATATTTATAAACAATATAATCTTATATTTTATATAGGTTTTTCGATATAAAAGTTGCTTATAAGTCGAGGAAAACAAAGTATATTTTATAAAAGTATATAACGCATCAAAAAGAGCCTTTAAATACACGCCACATATTACTATACTCGCCCAACTAATCTCCCAATTAATGGAAACTAAAGCACTCCCTCCTCCTAGAATAGCCACTATTGGAGTTAATATAAATAAAAGATATTTATGTCTCACCAAACTATTAGAATAGTTAATTATAAATAGGCCCATTAATATTCCCATAGCATCTATTAAAGTTTCATGAGAAGATAGCGGATAATGAATTATTATAAAATCTTTACTCAAATAAATCCCTATAAGGAAAATAATCACCAAAAGTAAAAATTTCCCCACTTTAGATTGTAAAAATCTATGGATAATTCGCACAGAATGGTAAATAAATACCAATATAGCAACTATCCCTACACCATAAAAGATTTCCATTAAGCTAAAAAAGTCATAAAGCCAATATAATGCAACTCCAACAATAGCTATACCTAATATAGCAAGACCAATTTCATTTATTAAAAGCAATAACCCTAAAACTATGATCCCAACAATAATCAACACCTACTCTACACACCCCTTCAATTAAATAATAATATTCTATATTCCAACTAACAAAAAACTTCTATAGTAAGAATCAAATAAATTATGCTGATTTATAATATTTACATTATCCCCAAACATACTTTTGTACTACTTAATTAAATTCTTACCAAACACTATCATACCTTTCAAATCCACTCTTCATATTAAACTCATATTAATTTTCTCATATCAAGAAAAAAAACAAAAGAACATATTTAACTAACCAACGCTTATATATTAATTATACTTCTAAATTATTATGCTATTTTAAATAATAGAGGAGTTATAGAATTACTCAATAGCTAATTCTATAACTCCTCTATATTGATTAAAATTACCTAATTACCAATTTATTCACAAAATTATAAGTCTCAACTAAAAACTTTACATCTATTTAATATACCAATTAAAACCCAAACTCGTAACACATAGTTCAAATAATACAAAGTCTCCATATTAATAATAATTCCCAATCCCTAAACAGGTTATTAATATATAAGTACTAAATTTAATTTATTTTTTTATACTATCGAGTGATACTTACACAAAAATATAACCTCTAAATTAATATCAGCAGGCTATTTTTATACCGGTTCATTATTCATATTCCGCCTAATTAGATGAACTAAACTAATTCCATAATCAATTAAAAACTGCTTTTCCGAATTACTTAATATCTTTCTTTCAAATAATGCTGCCTCTGATCCATGACGCATACAATGGGTTTTATTTCTAAACTCTCTACATTTAACAAAATCAAAAATATTAACTATATTAGGTATTTCCACAAATTCTCCACCACGTTTTAAACAATATTCAATCACATTGTTTAAAGCCGCAAGCTTTGCGTCTAAACTTATTTCTTGCCAAGCAGAACTATTAGATTCAATTATATGTATAAGATTTATAATTTGTTCAGAAGGTTGTATTCCTTGTATGCTTCTCTCAAAAATAAGTTCTTTAATAATTTGTCTTCTTATACTCCATGCAACCTTTGACATATCCCCATTTGTATATCCATTATTAAATGCATATTGTCTTATATCATCATATGCAAACTGAGTTAACCCTCTGGGTCTTTTAAATAATTCCGGAAATTGACGAATATAGACCTTATTTTTAAAATAATAAAAACAAATCAATAAAAACCACGATTCATCTTTATAATTATAGCCACTAGATGGTTGACATATTAATCTAAATTTTTCCTCTATCTCAATTTCATCATATACTGTATATACTAATATACTAGGTTCACCAAAAAACCATTCATCTTCTTCAACCCTTTGAATATTACCTAAATAACGCTCATAATATGTACCTTGTGCATAAGTATCAAAATAATCTAATAAATCTATCATATTAATAACCCCATCATGATTGATTGATAATAACCTGTGTTAATCGTTCTTTCTCTTGAGTATATAAAACAATATCTTTAATAACTACCTTTTGAACTGCAGAAATTAATATATCCATAACTTCATAATTAATACCATCTTTACCTACTAGTAACTGTATATTTAATTCATCTGCATCTTTGGCATAAAAATTTTTCGAATAACTAAATTTCCCCGTATGAGATGACTTATGGATTACAGCTGTAACAAATATAGCAGAAAATTTGCTTAATCGTTCAGTATGTACAACTGCAATATGACTATCTGCGCCATATCTATAATTCCTAAATTTAGCAGAGCCAAACATATCTATAATAGTATTACTAGGAAAAATATCAACCTTATTACCTATAAAAGCTGAAATTTCTTCATTAGCTTCACCTACTGTTACAAATAGTAAATCACCATTAATACAATCTATGCTTTTAAGTCTTTTTCCCCTCGAGGACTTACCAAATAAATCCGCTTAATTGTAGAATGAAGTTAAACAACTAAAAAATCCATAGTGAACCTTGTGTTATGATTTAAGTGACCAAACATAATCTAACGAGGTAATCACTATGGACTACACTAATCATAACACGATATTACGTACAAACACTTAACCCTAAAAGAACGCTTTTATGTAAAAAACAGAATCGCCACCGGCGATTCTGTTACAGCTATTGCAACCGTAGTAGGAGGCTCTAGAGCCACTATTTATACAGAACTAAAACGTGGTTCGGTTGTTCAAATTCGACAAGGTAAAGCTCGTCTTGTATATTTAGCAGATATTCAGGACAATTGACATATGAACAACAACGTCTTGGCTCATTTAATACAATGAAATTAGGCTCCATAGAGTCCTTCATATTCTGGATTGAAGAAAAAGTATGTAAAGAACATTAGTCCTTTGATGCTGCTGTCAGATATGCTAAACGTCAGTGTATATTTGCACGTAATGAAATGGTTTGTACTAAAACTTTATATAACTATCTTCATCAAGGATTACTTGGAGTAAAAGCTATTGATCTACCTCTAGTAACGCGTCGCTCACTAAGAAAGTCCGTTTCGAGTAAGTATAAACGTGAACTAGGAAAGTCAATAGAACTTCTTGATGCTACGATTGAAACTCGAGAAGAGTTTGATTATTGGGAAATAATAGACACTATTCGTGGAACAAAAGATAAAACAGATGATGTATTGATTTCTTTAATAGAACGAGAAAGTAGATTATATATAGATTTACGCTGTCCTTTTGCACGTTCTCATGATGTAAAAGAAACATTAGAAACATGGTTCAGTACATTTAAAAACAATGTGGAATTAAGATTGTTATGAAAGACGATAACCACTGATAATGGTTTAGAATTTGCAGATATATCTAATCTTGAAGATGAGATACTATCTATCTATTTTGCAAGGACCTATTCAGCTTGGAAGCGAGGCTCTAACAAAAGACATAACGGTTTACTTCGTCGCTTTATTCCGAAAGGAAAACGAATAGAAAGTATCTCAGAGCATACATTACGCCGAATTCTTCACTGGTGTAATAAGTTACTACGTAAGATATTACATTACAAAACACCACAAGAAGTCTTTTTAGAAGAAGTTAATAAAATAGTGGATTTAAATACTATTCAATTTCATGTTACAATTTAAGGCTAAAATTAATACAAATCCCCTAAAATTAATTGTAAATCTTCTTCATCAGATACGCCTGCTTCTAAAATTTTATGGTCTATCGCATTGAGCATCAATGATTCTTTATCCATCAATCGATCATAAATCTTTCTGTCTAGCGAATACTCTTGCCCATTAACTTTAAAGTAATCCATTAAGTAATAATATTGCGTATATTGACCTGTAGGTAACCCTAATCTATGAATACGATCTTTAGACTGTAATAAGTGAACAAGATTATAACTATATTCAAAATAGATAGCATCGTGACATACATTATGTAAAGATACTGATTCAGCTAATGTATGAGGATTAGTAATTAATACTGAAAACTCTTTATTTTTAAAGCCGGATAATATACGCTGACGTTCATCCTGCCCAATCGAACCATTAATGATTTCACTCGAAATATTCAGCTCAAATAAAGCCTGCTGCAAGTCATACATACTTTGCTTAAATATACACCAACAAATTACACTCTTCCCCTGGGCTATAATTGATTGAATTAAATCGATGCATTTTCTTTGCTTTGTACTTAATTTTGGAGCCTCTTTAACTAATACGGTAATTTCTTGTGAGCAATCAATAAAGTCCATATCCTTTATAAGCTCTTGATTATCATCGAAAATATATTCAAAATCAGTGAAATCTATTTTTTCTAATAACATTTTAGGATTGGACTCCAATTGTAACAAACGAATAATCAAAGCAAACTTATTCTTTCTATAAGCACTCGATAGCAGTTCAAATAATCGTTGCTCTCTATCAGTTACATCAAAAGAAATAATTTCATCTGGATTAGCATCAGGAACCCCTAAGTCCTTCTTAGATGTGCGACAATAGAACGGTAACAACCTTGAGTTTATATCATCAGCAGTTTCATTAGTCAACTTCTCTAATTCATGAGTTTTATACCTAAAGAAATCATTATAATCATCCTCGTATAAAATATGAAGCATAGTATATATATCTCGATACCCATTAGGTATTGGTGTCCCAGTCATAACAATAGTTCTTTTAGATGAGTATGCTATCTCTCGCGCTATTTTAGCTCTTTCACCATCTATACTTTTTACACGGTGTACTTCATCATAAACAAGAATACATTTTCCAGTAGCTAATATTTTTTTTATTGCTACTTTATAGCTATCTACACCTTCATAATTAAAAAGAACTAAATTAAATCGCTCATATTCATAATTCAATAATCGATTTTTTTCAGCTTTACTAGATAATGAACTATCATGAGAATCAAAACATTTTAATGAAAGCTTATTACCAAAGCAAGCAATAAACTCATCTTTCCACGAACCAAATGAATTTTTAGGACCCACCACAACAAGTTTATCAGCCTCACCTATTTCGCACAAATAAGCATATACCCCTAAAACTGTAGATGTTTTACCCGAACCAGGAACAGAAAAATTAGCACATTTTTTCATAGAATACATATAAAATGCATCCCACATTTGACTCTCACGCAAAGGTCGAACCATAATTTCATCAACTTTTGACTTAAATATATTATAGGCTTTAAGTAATCTTGAATCACGTGCTTTTAAATCTAGACCAACCCGGGACCGCTCCTCTATTTGCATAGAACGTTGTTCTAAAAAGCCTAATAGTACTTTCGACTGTTTTACTACCATACCTTTCTCTCGAGCAAAAGTATGTAATAATCCAGCAATCTTATCTACATCTCGATAAGTCCTATCTTTTTTTATAACGATATAACTGTCATCCGTTAAAACTTTATCAACATAGATTGGTTTTAATCGGATATTATAAACAGCAGAACCCTTTAAAAGTGCAAATTTCTTTTTATCGTTGATTTTAATCGTAATACAACTATCTTCTAAATCCATTAATATAACATTTTCATCAGTTATATCTTGATTCATAATCATGAACCCCTTATTATGTTTTAACAATTCCCTTCGAATAACATCTGGGATGTCTTTAACGACTACTCTTGGCTGCTTATTGTTCCATAAAAGCTCAAAAGTATTTCTAACCTTTTGAATGCCTTTAGAAAAAGGGCTATTTTCATCAGACCACCAGCTACAATTTACGGTAAAGCTCTCATGATTTCTATGAATACCTGCTACAGTTTCATTATTTGAGCCAACAAAAGAAACCCAATTATCAGCCCTGTCTTTTAATAACCCAACCTTATCATGAAATAGACCTTCTTGCATAAACGCAATTTTAATATCTATAACACCTATAGCTATCATATAGGCTAAATTTGAAATGCCCCAATGCAAAGAGGTTATAGTCTCTTGTCTTAGCTCTCTAAGTAATTCTTGTGTAATTTCTTCTCTTAATGAATAGCCTTTTTGTATAGATTCAAAGTCATGCTCACTAATCTGATGAGAAATAATAAGTCTACAATAACCATTATTAAGAACCAGCTGCTCTAAACCCCTAGCATATGTAGCCAAGGAATCCATTGAAAAGTAAGCACTTGTTCGATCATATTGAACTGCTTCATTTAAAAGAGGAAGAAAAAATGAATTAACAACATCGTCGTTAGTTGTATAGTATTGCTCAATATCTAACTCATTAAACATCTAAAGCCTCAAGTATAGGTTTTAATCCTTCTAATATATCTTTAACAGCAACTTTAATTTTATTTCTTTCATCATCACTAAGTTGTTGAATAACAGAAATATCTATACCTTCAAGAGTATTTTTTGTTTTAATTATTAAATCAATCGGTTCTTGGCGTTTATCAGCTATATTAATTCTATTTTCAAACTTTTCTTTATTTAGTCTTGCAGTTTTCTTCAACTCTTCGTCACTACTTACATTTATTAAAGCCTTTTCAGTATCGACTAATTCATCTTCATTCTCTGGATGTAACTTAACATAAGTTTTAACCACTAGATCTAATTGATCAGCTAAAAAAGCATCGCCCTCTTTTTTATTATTTAGAATAGCACCAACAGAACGTATATACCGAGTTATATCCCCATCAGGACGTAATAACATATTATTAAATAAAACCAATTTTACTTGCTCTTTTCGATCCTCATCTTTTTCCTTTTTTAGAATTTTTACTATATCAGCCAAAGGGCCATCTAGTTTCATTTCAAGTGCAAAATAATAATCACCAGGTCGATTAATGAACTCAAGAAATTCAACTAAATATTGAGTTTCCATTAACAATTCATTAGCTTTACTAAGTTTAATATTAGTTATACGAGCATATTCATCTATAGTTAATAGCTTGTCTACTTCTATAATATTATATATATCTACTAGTTTATCAATTGGGCTATAGTCAACACGCTCTTCTGCCCCTAATTGAATTTGCAATTCTAATAATTTAATTTGTTTATTAAGATTTTCATAGCCATCATCAAGAATAACGGTTTCAAAGCGATAACCTTTACCAGGGTTTTCTCGTTCTAGTTGTCGCAAACATGTAAAACGTCGGTTACCATCAATAATGCGGCCATCAGGTAGTATAATTCCAGGTATTTGTTGCGTATTCTCTTTAATATTGATTTTTGTTTTTTTTATTGCTTCAGGATTACTATTAACAATAAACTCCTCTATGATAGAGTTATATGCTTCAAGATCTGAGGTATCAAATTCATCTAATTGATTTTCATTTTTATACTTATTAATAAATGTCGCAATACGAGCATTTTTATCATTATAAAACAAATAATCTAAAGGAATCGAGTAGACTGGAAAGTTACGACTTTGACCATCAATAGATAATTTTCTATTATTCTCAGTCTTAATAATTCTCGGATCTGAATCTTTAATTTGGTTTAAATTTTGCATTTTCTCCCTACCCCTTAATAACTTACAAATCCCCTTTGAGACCCCAAATACTTATTCACTAAAACTTTTGAATACTTTCTAAGATAATATCTTCAACACTAATTTTATGAGAATAAGTATATTTTGGTGCGCCTAACCGGAATCGAACCAGTGACACGCAGTTTAGGAAACTGCCGCTCTATCCAACTGAGCTATAGACGCATGTATACTTTATTATATCGTTTTTAATAAAGTATACGCAAGACATCCTTATTGTTGTAAATATTGGTTATTCACTTGTTTTTGTTCTTCTGGGCTTAGGTTTTGGTAGCCTTTCGCTAATGCACTTACCCAAGATCCATAGGCTGGATTCGGAAATACTACAAAGGTAGTACCAAAGTCCTCTTTATGATTGTCGATGATAGCATTTCTTTCAGCTAAGGTCTTACCTTTTATGCCAATAGGGAAATCACCGGCGTTATCACCCATGTATACAACGACATAATATTTTTTAGCAATCATATCAAAGCGAGGTTGTTTATCAGAGTCTTTTTCGAATAGTAGTACATGGTCTTTATCGACAGATGGGAATCCTAGTTCTTTAAAGTTCTGTATCGTTACATCAAGGTTTACAGGTGCGTAACGGTTTGAAACATAGAAGATTTCTACCCCTTGTTTATGAACTTCATTTAGGAATTCAACGGCTCCAGGCATGGCTTGCGATTTTCCTTGATGTACGGCTTGGCGCCACCAAGGTGCATCAAAACGACCATTGCCGTTTGCTATACTTTCACCCATCAACTTGGTATTGTCCACTACTGTTTCATCCGCATCAAGAACGATAGCTAAAGGTTTTCTTTGATGAGATGGATCAGTAACGGCCATCTTAACGGCATTCATTGCCACATTGTACCCTTGATACGCCAACGCTCTGTACTCTGCAGAGGTGCGCATCCATAGCAAGCCCATCGTTTCAGTTTCGGCTTGGTACTGTTGCTTTTGCTTGAGGGCTTCCTGTGCCACTACATCATTAGCTACTACATTATTAGCTACTATATGATTTGCTGTAGCACTAACTTTATCATTCTTAGCTGCTGTAACAGGCTGAACCGGTTGAGCCTGCATTACAATATCTGCGGGAACAGAGTTATTTGCTTTCACCGTCGCCGGAGAATTCGCCTGTACTACAGATCCAACGCAAAGGCTCCCCCCAATGCAAGCCACTGCCACATACCATGCCAAACTACTAGATTTCATAACTGCCTCCTATTCACATGTAACATTTCGTGCAAATTCAACACATCATATAATTCTACATAGTTATACTAAAATCCTTTTAAAATTTGTATATTTTTAACACAGCAAAAGGGCCCTTGCTACACATCTTTAATAATTCTTAACTTAGATGTGCTTAGCAAAGGCCCTTTAAAGGGGTTTATTTGTTTGTGTTTATAAGATAATTGGTGTCAGTGTATAAAAATTTTGTGTGAATTTAGATTTTTATAGATTAGTATTTTGTATAAATGTGAAAGTGTTATTAGTTAAGAAAGTTCTTTTCAATCGTTAGTATTGTTTAGATAAACTATTTTAATGTTGTTTAAATAGTATGGTTAGTCTTATTTTACATCGCTAAAATCGATGTTCATGCCCAAGGCTTTAGCAACGCCTTCACCATAAGCAGGATCACATTGGTAGCAATGTTTTGCGTGCCGTTCTTTGATAAAATCAGGTACTCCGTCCATAGCCGCTGCCGTATTTTCAAACAAGATTTGTTGTTTTTCAGGGCTCATGAGACGGAATAATTTACCTGGTTGTGTGAAGAAGTCAGAGTCATCTTCATAGAAGTCATATTGATAAGCCGCACCAGATACATCGAGAGGAGGATTTTTAAATTCTGGTTGTTCAGCCCATTCACCAAAGCTATTAGGTGCGTAGCCAATAGTAGATCCATGATTGCCATCTACACGTCCTTGGCCATCACGATGATAGCTGTTTACAGGACATTTTGGGGCATTAACAGGGATTTGATGGTAGTTGGCACCTAGACGGTAACGTTGTGCATCCGCATAGGAGAACAAACGTCCTTGAAGCATTCTATCAGGGGAGAAAGATACGCCAGGAATGATAGTAGATGGTGCAAATGCAGCTTGTTCTACATCTTGGAAGTAGTTTTCTGGATTGCGGTTGAGCTCCATTACCCCTACTTCAATCAATGGGAATTCATCATGATACCATACCTTTGTTAAGTCGAATGGATTGTATGGCATGTTGTTGGCTTGTTCTTCCGTCATCACTTGGATGCATAATTTCCATTTAGGGAAATCGCCGCGTTCGATAGCATCGAAAAGATCCCGTTGATGGCTTTCACGGTCATTAGCCACAAGATCGGCCGCCTCAGCATTGGAAAGGTTTTCAATCGGTTGTTGGCAAACCCAATGGAATTTAACCCATACGCGCTCATCGTTTTCGTTGATAAGGCTGTATGTATGGCTGCCGAAACCATGCATCGTGCGATAAGACTTAGGAATGCCGCGGTCACTCATTACGATTGTTACTTGGTGCATAGCCTCTGGCAAGCTGGACCAGAAGTCCCAGTTTGCTGTCGCATCGCGAAGATTTGTTTTCGGATTACGTTTTACAGCACGGTTCAAATCAGGGAATTGCAATGGATCGCGAATAAAGAATACAGGTGTATTGTTACCTACGAGGTCCCAGTTCCCTTCTTCCGTATAGAATTTTACGGCAAAGCCACGAATATCGCGTTCTGCATCGGCCGCACCACGCTCCCCGGCAACTGTGGAGAAACGCACGAATAACGGCGTTTGCTTGCCTACTTCAGAGAAAATTTTTGCTTTCGTATATTTTGTAATGTCATTGGTTACTGTGAAAGTACCAAATGCACCGGATCCTTTAGCATGCATGCGGCGTTCAGGAATCACTTCGCGCTCAAAATGAGCTAATTTCTCCATGAGCCAAACATCTTGCATCAATACAGGACCACGTTTACCTGCTGTAGCAGAGTTGCGATTATCTGGTACGGGAGCACCAAAGGCTGTTGTTAGTTTCTTTTCATTATTCATGTTACAAACTCCTACTTAGAGATCAAAATGAAAGTAATTTACTTTACATAATTTTTAAATCATACATCTTAATTACGATAAAAATTATTAATGGATAATTATTATCCATTAATATGTAATTAGAATATCACAAATTTTTTAACATAACAACCCTAAACTTTTACAAATCTTGTATACACGATATCATTTATAATTTTAAAATGAGAATTTCAATGCTATATATTTAAAACCTATTAAGATATACCTACAAAAATACGCAAAACAAAAAACACCTTGTTTCTACTAACTTGTAGATCACAAGGTGTTTTCATTCAATTTATGCTGGACGACTCCAGTCAACTTGTACGTCGATTGCTTCCCACATGCGTGTTAAAGCTAACTTAAGGTTATCCAAAGATTCTAATGGTTTTACGGTCAACCGTTCATACGTATCAAGACCTGTAGCATGCTCAATAGCATGTTCATTATTTAAGTAAGCGATTACCTTATCAACCCACTCTTGTTCAGGTAAATCTACGGACACTGTTTTTGTTTCTGTATCATAAGACAAGAAACCATTGCTGTTTACGCCATAATGGATGGCCACACGAAATAAACTCATATCTATACCTCTCTTGCGGTAATTTATTAACACTACACCCATATTGTAACACGAACAATTATATTAGCGAAAGTATTCAATATAATCTTTATAAGTCCTTTTTGACGGTCTTTTTAGGTCCTTCAATAGATGGGTGTGTATCTGCAATTGTAGACCGATTAGCCTCTTTAGTTGAGACTACATCAACATTAATAGACTCCCCATCCTCTTGATCAGGCTGTGCATCCACTGCCGCTTTCAACTCTGACCGTTTTCTGCGTATTCCATTGTCTCCGTGAAAGCGTTGCCATAACGCCCCACTCATGACAGCGGTTTCACCAAATTTAGACTCTAAGGAGTCTAACACACTAGATAGCTTATCCTCTGTTTTATCCTGTGGGGATTCAAAGAGACTGTCCTGCATAGGAACCTCCTCATCGAGACCACTCACAGTAAGGCCTAATAAACGGATAGGACCAGGCGGATCCATAAAAGTAATCTCACTAGAACTACTATATTTAGAAGTACTATATTTAGAACCAATATGGTTAGAACGATTATCTTTAGAACTACTATATCTAAAATCAGTAGATTTCACTTTCATAGTTGCCCCTAGTGCTTCTACGTCTTTCTTTGTACCTTTCGGATTCTTACTCATTTTATCTTGCATGAGCTTATTCCACAAGAGCAGCGCAGTTTCAAAAAATACATGCTCATGATCTGACGGCGTATCTAGCCGCTTCTGCCGTGATACGGTAGTGAAATCATCATACCGAACCTTGATAGATACAGTATGTCCATAAAGGCTACGTCTCCGAAGCCGTTTCGATAAACGGTTTGCAAAGTACCTAAATTCTAATTCAATAGCACGGCCTTCTGTGAGATCTTCTTCATAGGTTTCCTCAGCGCCAATCGATTGTGTCTTTCGGTCTGTTTCAACAGGTCTATCATCGATACCATTCGCGAGTTCCCATATGCGCTTTGCCTGATTTCCAACAAGAGGAATTAAAGTGCTTTCATCAGGCAAAGACTGAATATGACGTATCAGATGAAAGCCACCAGCTTTTAAAATTTTCTCTGTCCGAGGGCCAACACCCCAAATACGTTTAATAGGCAAAGGAGCTAGCACCTCTTTTTCACGACCGTATGGGATGACCACAAGACCATCTGGCTTATCTAAATCAGAGGCTAATTTAGCAAGAAATTTATTGGGTGCTAAGCCTGCAGAGATAATAAGTCCTGTTTGCTCGAATACACGATCTTTAATGGCTTGTCCTAGCGCTTTAGGACCACTATACATGGTAGACATGCCGCTCACTTCAAGAAAGGCTTCATCAATAGATAGAGGCTCAATATAAGGGGTGAATTCTTTCATGATGGAAAAAATTTGGTTCGACACTTCTTTATATCGATCCATCCGAGGATATACATAGATGCCATCAGGACAGAGTTTCTTAGCCCTCGAGATTGGCATCGCAGAGTGAACACCAAATTTTCGAGCCTCATAGGAACAGGTAGCTACAACACCACGTGAAGAAAGACCACCCACGATTACGGGGTGGCCTTTATACTCTGGATGATCCAGTTGTTCGATGGACGCGAAGAATGCATCCATATCAACATGCATAATCCAACGTCTCATTGTTACGCTTCTTTTTCGTGCTCAGAAATGCGGCAGTATTTAATTTGCGCGCAAATGCACTCATCTTTAGTTTTGTATAATTGAGGGAGAATATCTAAAATATCTGCAAATGTAGCTTCATTAATGGAGTAACGCGTCCATAAACCATTACGTTGAGAGTTAACTACACCTGCATCAATTAAGATTTTCATGTGGTAACTCAACGTAGATTGAGACAAATTGAAGCTCGCTAAAATATCGGCTGCACATAATTCATTGCAAGACAACATATCGATGATGTGTAATCTTGTTTCATCGCTTAATGCCTTAAAAATCGTCGCTAAACGTTCGTAAGAAACTTCAACCATATCTTTAACTCCTCAGATCCTTATCAAAAAATATCAATCTACTTCTTGGTACTATTATATACTATTTCTTAATGTAAATCTATTTTTTTCTTTATATTTGTATCTTAATAATTTATTATGAATACAAAAAAATTATAGATAAGTAAATTTCGCCTAATTATAAACTAATTTAAGCACGTAGCTATTTGTATAAAATGAATATTTTAAACAATTTTTCATTTGATAGGTTTATTTGAATATACATTTTTCTGTATATATAACAATTGCACTCTATTATTCGTTATATATTTCTCGATATGCTCACGCTTTAATAACTATAAAGCATACTTCGATATACCGCACCACTGTAGCAACCTAAAGGATTAGATATAGAGGATCCACGTTTGTATTCTGCATCCATTCAATACAAAAGACCCCTCTGTGAGGGGTCTAATCTGTATAATTCTATAAATCGATTGCATAGCGAAAAATGTTAAAATATATAACACTCTATCAATGCTACCAAATGCAAATTTTCTATTATATCAAATTAGTATAGCTTAGAATACATTTACTAAATCGATAGTTTGGCTACGGTTAGGCCCAACAGATACAATGCCTAAAGGCACACCTGTTACTTCTGCAATACGTTCTACATATCTACGAGCATTTTCAGGCAATTTATCATATTCACGAATACCAGAAATATCAGTTTCCCAACCTGGCAATGTTTCATAAACTGCTTCGCATGCTTCAAGATCTTTTAAGTTAGCTGGGAACCCTTCTACGTCTTTACCATTCAATTTGTAACCTACGCAGATTTTCAATTCTTTAAAGGTATCAAGAATATCCAAACGTGTAATAGCTAAGTAATCAAGGCTATTAAGACCTGCTGCGTATTTTACAACCATGAGGTCTAACCAACCACAACGACGAGGACGACCCGTTACAGTACCGAACTCATGACCAAGTTCACGGAGATTATCGCCAGTTTCGTTAAGAAGCTCTGTAGGGAACGGACCTGCGCCAACACGTGTAGCATATGCTTTTACAACACCAAAAATATTTTTTAAGTAGTTAGGGCCCACACCAGCGCCCGTGGAAGCACCACCTGCGATTGGATGAGAGGATGTTACGAATGGATATGTACCATGATCAAGGTCGAGCATAGTAGCTTGAGCACCTTCGAACAATACCTTTTTAGCCTCTTTTACAGCTTTAAGAACAGCCGCATTAGTATCTGTTACATAAGGCTTCAACGCTTCAGCGTATTTGATGTAATCCGCTAAGATTTCATCGTAGTTAACAGGTTCAGCATCGTATACCTTAGTAAGCATTTTATTTTTGAACTCTACATTGTACGCTAATTTTTGTTTAAATGTTTCCATATCATACAAATCGCAGATACGGATGCCGATACGATTGATTTTATCAGCATAGCAAGGACCAATACCATTTTTAGTAGTACCGATTTTAGCATCCCCTTTAGATGCTTCTTCCGCAGTATCTAGAGCGATATGGTATGGCATAATGACATGTGCACGGTCAGAAACTTGAAGGGATTTAGCAGATCTGCCTTGCTTTTCAAGGCCTTCAATTTCTTGTAACAAAACTTTAGGGTCGATAACAACACCAGTACCCACAATATTTTGTTTGTTATCGTATAAGATACCACTTGGCAAAAGGCGAAGTGCAAACGCTTTATCATCAACTACAACAGTATGACCCGCGTTATTACCACCTTGACTGCGCACCACAACATCCGCACGTTCTGCGATCCAGTCAACAATTTTACCTTTCCCCTCGTCACCCCATTGAGTGCCGATAACCATACTAGTTGCCATATCTATATCCTCCATGTAACAGTCGAAACAATTCATTTTTATTATACAACAATGTTCGGATTCTGTGAAAGTATTTATACAAATTCAATCTTTAGTTTCTTCCCAAACGCATGGGCTATTTTGGTTCTTTTAACCAAAAACTCATCAATAGGCCTATAACACCTACCGGTATCAAGGTCATCAATGCCGTTTGTACGTCATAGATGTCTGCTAGATGGCCTACATATGGTGCTACAAGGCCACCTAAGGTAATGCCAAGACCTAGGGTAATACCGGACGCAAAGCCTGCATTTTTAGCAAGATATTTTTGACCTAGTACCGTAATCGGTCCGTATTGTGAGAATACACCAAAGGCCATTGGAATCATGGCACCGAAAAAGCCACAGATGTTAGGCACAAAGATAAATACTAAAACAGAAGGCAAGAAAATCAGATTACCTAAGCGCACAGTTTTAAGAAATCCCAGACGGTCAGATAAGGCCCCTCCCATATAGGTAAGGAC
>OFLS01000317.1_pt1 | contig 18159 bp, 19 predicted proteins | sample 1540891 | NCBI WGS metagenome assembly OFLS01 (sample SAMEA4413038, study PRJEB24355) | metagenome | biome: human; feature: gut; material: faeces | place: United Kingdom | collected 2010
TTCCTACTGGTGAAGAAATACGTAAAATTGTATTAGAAGGCAATGATATGGACATTAGAACTGAAGCAATGTTATTTGCTGCATCTAGAAGAGAACATCTTGTATTAAAGGTCATACCAGCTTTAAAAGAAGGTAAGGTTGTGTTGTGTGATCGCTATATCGATAGTTCATTAGCTTATCAAGGTTATGCTAGAGGGATTGGCGTTGAAGAAGTAAGAGCATTAAACGAATTTGCAATAAATGGATTATATCCAGACTTGACGATTTATTTAAATGTTAGTGCTGAAGTAGGTCGCGAACGTATTATTAAAAATTCAAGAGATCAAAATAGATTAGATCAAGAAGATTTAAAGTTTCACGAAAAAGTAATTGAAGGTTACCAAGAAATCATTCATAATGAATCACAACGGTTCAAAAGCGTTAATGCAGATCAACCTCTTGAAAATGTTGTTGAAGACACGTATCAAACTATCATCAAATATTTAGAAAAGATATGATATAATTGTTAGAAGAGGTGTTATAAAATGAAAATGATTATAGCGATCGTACAAGATCAAGATAGTCAGGAACTTGCAGATCAACTTGTTAAAAATAACTTTAGAGCAACAAAATTGGCAACAACAGGTGGGTTTTTAAGAGCGGGTAATACAACATTCTTATGTGGTGTCAATGATGACCGTGTAGATGAAATATTGTCTGTGATTAATCAAACGTGTGGTAATAGAGAACAGTTGGTTTCACCTATTACACCTATGGGAGGCAGTGCGGATTCGTACATTCCATATCCAGTTGAAGTTGAAGTTGGCGGTGCTACTGTATTTGTTATGCCAGTTGATGCATTCCATCAATTTTAATTCTATAATACAATCATCAATTAGAGATACTTAAAATAGTGTATTAATAAGTTATTAACAATTTTGGGTTGCTTGACTGCGACTAGTTCAGATGCCAATAGATTTGATTTTTGTGGTTCTAAAAATAATCACAAATCATGGTCGCTATTGTTGCAGTAATTAGTTGCTCTTTGGCAACCTTTTTATATAAAAGCAAAAGGGAGTTTGTAATGAATGGATGAACAGCAACAATTGACGAATGCATATCATTCAAATAAATTATCGCATGCCTATTTATTTGAAGGTGATGATGCACAAACGATGAAACAAGTTGCGATTAATTTTGCAAATCTTATTTTATGTCAAACAGATAGTCAATGTGAAACAAAGGTTAGTACATATAATCATCCAGACTTTATGTATATATCAACAACTGAGAATGCAATTAAGAAAGAACAAGTTGAACAACTTGTGCGTCATATGAATCAACTTCCTATAGAAAGCACAAATAAAGTGTACATCATTGAAGACTTTGAAAAGTTAACTGTTCAAGGGGAAAACAGTATCTTGAAATTTCTTGAAGAACCACCGGACAATACGATTGCTATTTTATTGTCTACAAAACCTGAGCAAATTTTAGACACAATCCATTCAAGGTGTCAGCATGTATATTTCAAGCCTATTGACAAAGAAAAGTTTATAAATAGATTAGTTGAACAAGACATGTCTAAGCCAGTAGCTGAAATGATTAGTACTTATACTACGCAAATAGATAATGCAATAGCTTTAAATGAAGAATTTGATTTATTAGCATTAAGGAAATCAGTTATACGTTGGTGTGAATTGTTGCTTACTAATAAGCCAATGGCACTTATAGGTATTATTGATTTATTGAAACAAGCTAAAAATAAAAAACTGCAATCTTTAACTATTGCAGCTGTGAATGGTTTCTTCGAAGATATCATACATACAAAGGTAAATGTAGAGGATAAACAAATATATAGTGATTTAAAAAATGATATTGATCAATATGCGCAAAAGTTGTCGTTTAATCAATTAATTTTGATGTTTGATCAACTGACGGAAGCACATAAGAAATTGAATCAAAATGTAAATCCAACGCTTGTATTTGAACAAATCGTAATTAAGGGTGTGAGTTAGATGCCAAATGTAATAGGTGTTCAGTTTCAAAAAGCGGGAAAATTAGAATATTATACACCTAATGATATACAAGTAGATATAGATGACTGGGTAGTTGTCGAATCTAAAAGAGGCATAGAGATAGGTATTGTTAAAAATCCATTAATGGATATTGCTGAAGAGGATGTTGTGTTACCTCTTAAAAATATTATTCGCGTTGCTGATGACAAAGATATTGATAAATTTAATTGTAATGAACGAGATGCTGAAAATGCATTAATACTATGTAAAGACATTGTAAGAGAACAAGGTTTGGACATGCGTTTAGTCAATTGCGAATATACATTAGATAAATCGAAAGTTATTTTTAATTTTACGGCGGATGATCGTATTGATTTTAGAAAATTAGTAAAAATATTAGCGCAACATTTAAAAACACGTATCGAGTTGAGACAAATTGGTGTAAGGGATGAAGCCAAATTGCTTGGCGGTATCGGACCTTGTGGTAGGTCGTTATGTTGTTCTACATTTTTAGGAGATTTTGAACCAGTATCGATTAAGATGGCTAAGGATCAAAATTTATCATTAAATCCAACTAAAATTTCTGGTGCATGTGGTCGTTTGATGTGTTGTTTAAAATATGAAAATGACTATTATGAGGAAGTACGTGCACAATTACCTGATATTGGTGAAGCAATTGAAACGCCTGATGGTAACGGGAAAGTAGTTGCTTTAAATATATTAGACATTTCTATGCAGGTGAAGCTTGAGGGACATGAACAGCCACTTGAATATAAATTAGAAGAAATAGAAACTATGCATTAAGGAGGCATTATTACATTTGGATCGCAATGAAATATTTGAAAAAATAATGCGTTTAGAAATGAATGTCAATCAACTTTCAAAGGAAACTTCAGAATTAAAGGCACTTGCAGTTGAATTAGTAGAAGAAAATGTAGCGCTTCAACTTGAAAATGATAATTTGAAAAAGGTGTTGGGCAATGATGAACCAACTACTATTGATACTGCGAATTCAAAACCAGCAAAAGCTGTGAAAAAGCCATTACCAAGTAAAGATAATTTGGCTATATTGTATGGAGAAGGATTTCATATTTGTAAAGGCGAATTATTTGGAAAACATCGACATGGTGAAGATTGTCTGTTCTGTTTAGAAGTTTTAAGTGATTAATCAAGCACTCTCAAATAGTGTTATAATTATAAATGAATATGATTTGGATAAGTCTGAGACAATGCATGTTTCAGGCTTTAATTGTGTATAAAGTTTTGGTGATTGCATAAGAGATGGCGGTACTAAATGTTATTATTAAGTGTGCACGCAGTATCATTAGTTATAAAATGTAGCTGTTAAAAGTCAAAAATACATCGAATGTAGTTAGGCATATAATATAAAAAGAGTTTTCAATTACTCAATAGAAAAAGGTTGTCTTCATAGGAGTTAAAAATGTTAAAAGAGAATGAACGATTTGATCAACTAATCAAAGAAGATTTTAGTATTATTCAAAATGATGATGTTTTTTCGTTTTCAACGGATGCTTTGTTGTTAGGGCATTTTACAAAACCTAGAACAAAAGATATTGTGTTGGACTTATGTTCAGGCAATGGGGTGATACCGTTGTTATTGTTTGCGAAACATCCACGACATATAGAAGGTGTTGAGATTCAAAAAACACTTGTCGATATGGCGCGACGCACATTTCAATTCAATGATGTTGATGAATATATAACAATGCATCACATGGATTTGAAAAACGTTACTAAAGTATTTAAACCTTCACAATATACTTTAGTAACGTGTAATCCGCCTTATTTTAAAGAGAATCAGCAACACCAACATCAAAAAGAAGCACATAAGATAGCGAGACATGAGATTATGTGTACACTTGAAGATTGCATGATTGCAGCCCGTCATTTATTAAAAGAAGGTGGCAGGCTAAATATGGTACATCGTGCAGATAGACTAATGGATGTCTTGTTTGAAATGAGAAAAGTGAATATTGAACCTAAGAAAGTCGTTTTTATATATAGTAAAGTAGGGAAATCAGCACAAACGATAGTTGTAGAAGGTCGAAAAGGTGGAAATCAAGGTTTAGAAATCATGCCCCCATTTTATATTTATAATGAAGACGGAAATTATAGCGAAGAAATGAAGGAAGTATATTATGGATAGACATTTTGTATATATTGTAAAATGTAGTGATGGAAGTTTATATACAGGATACGCTAAAGACGTTAATGCACGTGTTGAAAAACATAACCGAGGTCAAGGAGCCAAATATACGAAAGTAAGACGTCCGGTGCATTTAGTTTATCAAGAAATGTATGAGACAAAGTCTGAAGCATTGAAGCGTGAATATGAAATTAAAACATATACCAGACAAAAGAAATTGCGATTAATTAAGGAGCGATAGTATGGCTGTATTATATTTAGTGGGCACACCAATTGGGAATTTAGCAGATATTACTTATAGAGCAGTTGATGTATTGAAACGTGTTGATATGATTGCTTGTGAAGACACTAGAGTAACTAGTAAGCTGTGTAATCATTATGATATTCCAACTCCATTAAAGTCATATCACGAACATAACAAGGATAAGCAGACTGCTTTTATCATTGAACAGTTAGAATTAGGTCTTGACGTTGCGCTCGTATCTGATGCTGGATTGCCCTTAATTAGTGATCCTGGATACGAATTAGTAGTGGCAGCCAGAGAAGCTAATATTAAAGTAGAGACTGTGCCTGGACCTAATGCTGGGCTGACGGCTTTGATGGCTAGTGGATTACCTTCATATGTATATACATTTTTAGGATTTTTGCCACGAAAAGAGAAAGAAAAAAGTGCTGCATTAGAGCAACGTATGCATGAAAATAGCACATTAATTATATACGAATCACCGAATCGTGTGACAGATACATTAAAAACAATTGCAAAGATAGATGCAACACGACAAGTATCACTAGGGCGTGAATTAACTAAGAAGTTCGAACAAATTGTAACTGATGATGTAACACAATTACAAGCATTGATTCAGCAAGGCGATGTACCATTGAAAGGCGAATTCGTTATCTTAATTGAAGGTGCTAAAGCGAACAATGAGATATCGTGGTTTGATGATTTATCTATCAATGAGCATGTTGATCATTATATTCAAACTTCACAGATGAAACCAAAACAAGCTATTAAAAAAGTTGCTGAAGAACGACAACTTAAAACGAATGAAGTATATAATATTTATCATCAAATAAGTTAATCACTTTATCGATTATATGAAATTTTAAACGATTTTATAAACGCAAGCTGTAATTTTAAATGGTAAGTTATCATTTTGCATTGATACTGATAAAATGATGTTGACTATGATAAAAAAATGATGACATCGACGTTTTTTAATGTAAAATAAATACATTGAAAGTAATAAATACCTTAACATTGAATAAGATGAAAATGAGATGACGAGATAAATGGTCGCGTCCGTTGAAATGCATAGAAATCTTAGATATTATTTGAAGTGAGACATTACGAGGAGGAACAGTTATGGCTAAAGAAACATTTTATATAACAACCCCAATATACTATCCTAGTGGGAATTTACATATAGGACATGCATATTCTACAGTGGCTGGAGATGTTATTGCAAGATATAAGAGAATGCAAGGATATGATGTTCGTTATTTGACTGGAACGGATGAACACGGTCAAAAAATTCAAGAAAAAGCTCAAAAAGCTGGTAAGACAGAAATTGAATATTTGGATGAGATGATTGCTGGAATTAAACAATTGTGGGCTAAGCTTGAAATTTCAAATGATGATTTTATCAGAACAACTGAAGAACGTCATAAACATGTCGTTGAGCAAGTGTTTGAACGTTTATTAAAGCAAGGTGATATCTATTTAGGTGAATATGAAGGTTGGTATTCTGTTCCGGATGAAACATACTATACAGAGTCACAATTAGTAGACCCACAATACGAAAACGGTAAAATTATTGGTGGCAAAAGTCCAGATTCTGGACACGAAGTTGAACTAGTTAAAGAAGAAAGTTATTTCTTTAATATTAGTAAATATACAGACCGTCTATTAGAATTCTATGACCAAAACCCAGATTTTATACAACCACCATCAAGAAAAAATGAAATGATTAACAACTTCATTAAACCAGGACTTGCTGATTTGGCTGTTTCTCGTACATCATTTAATTGGGGTGTCCATGTTCCGTCTAATCCAAAACATGTTGTTTATGTTTGGATTGATGCATTAGTTAACTATATTTCAGCATTAGGCTATTTATCAGATGATGAGTCACTATTTAACAAATACTGGCCAGCAGATATTCATTTAATGGCTAAGGAAATTGTGCGATTCCACTCAATTATTTGGCCTATTTTATTGATGGCATTAGACTTACCGTTACCTAAAAAAGTCTTTGCACATGGTTGGATTTTGATGAAAGATGGAAAAATGAGTAAATCTAAAGGTAATGTCGTAGACCCTAATATTTTAATTGATCGCTATGGTTTAGATGCCACACGTTATTATCTAATGCGTGAATTACCATTTGGTTCAGATGGCGTATTTACACCTGAAGCATTTGTTGAGCGTACAAATTTCGATCTAGCAAATGACTTAGGTAACTTAGTAAACCGTACGATTTCTATGGTTAATAAGTACTTTGATGGCGAATTACCAGCGTATCAAGGTCCACTTCATGAATTAGATGAAGAAATGGAAGCTATGGCTTTAGAAACAGTGAAAAGCTACACTGAAAGCATGGAAAGTTTGCAATTTTCTGTGGCATTATCTACGGTATGGAAGTTTATTAGTAGAACGAATAAGTATATTGACGAAACAACGCCTTGGGTATTAGCTAAGGACGATAGCCAAAAAGATATGTTAGGCAATGTAATGGCTCACTTAGTTGAAAATATTCGTTATGCAGCTGTATTATTACGTCCATTCTTAACACATGCGCCGAAAGAGATTTTTGAACAATTGAACATTAACAATCCTCAATTTATGGAATTTAGTAGTTTAGAGCAATATGGTGTGCTTACTGAGTCAATTATGGTTACTGGGCAACCTAAACCTATTTTCCCAAGATTGGATAGCGAAGCGGAAATTGCATATATCAAAGAATCAATGCAACCGCCTGCTACTAAAGAGGAAAAAGAAGAGATTCCTAGCAAACCTCAAATTGATATTAAAGACTTTGATAAAGTTGAAATTAAGGCAGCAACGATTATTGATGCTGAACATGTTAAGAAGTCAGATAAGCTTTTAAAAATTCAAGTAGACTTAGATTCTGAACAAAGACAAATTGTATCAGGAATTGCCAAATTCTATACACCAGATGATATTATTGGTAAAAAAGTAGCAGTTGTTACTAACCTGAAACCAGCTAAATTAATGGGACAAAAATCTGAAGGTATGATATTATCTGCTGAAAAAGATGGTGTATTAACCTTAGTAAGTTTACCAAGTGCAATTCCAAATGGTGCAGTGATTAAATAACTGTATTTTTAAAAATTAGGAGAGATAATTATGTTAATCGATACACATGTCCATTTAAATGATGAGCAATACGATGATGATTTGAGTGAAGTGATTACACGTGCTAGAGAAGCAGGTGTTGATCGTATGTTTGTAGTTGGTTTTAACAAATCGACAATTGAACGCGCGATGAAATTAATCGATGAGTATGATTTTTTATATGGCATTATCGGTTGGCATCCAGTTGACGCAATTGATTTTACAGAAGAACACTTGGAATGGATTGAATCTTTAGCTCAGCATCCAAAAGTGATTGGTATTGGTGAAATGGGATTAGATTATCACTGGGATAAATCTCCTGCAGATGTTCAAAAGGAAGTTTTTAGAAAGCAAATTGCTTTAGCTAAGCGTTTGAAGTTACCAATTATCATTCATAACCGTGAAGCAACTCAAGACTGTATCGATATCTTATTGGAGGAGCATGCTGAAGAGGTAGGCGGGATTATGCATAGCTTTAGTGGTTCTCCAGAAATTGCAGATATTGTAACTAATAAGCTGAATTTTTATATTTCATTAGGAGGACCTGTGACATTTAAAAATGCTAAACAGCCTAAAGAAGTTGCTAAGCATGTGTCAATGGAGCGTTTGCTAGTTGAAACCGATGCACCGTATCTTTCGCCACATCCGTATAGAGGGAAGCGAAATGAACCGGCGAGAGTAACTTTAGTAGCTGAACAAATTGCTGAATTAAAAGGCTTATCTTATGAAGAAGTGTGCGAACAAACAACTAAAAATGCAGAGAAATTGTTTAATTTAAATTCATAAAGTTAAAAGTGAGAAAGATCACCGCCATAAATGTAAACGATGCTATATTCGTTTAATATGCTATGGTTCTTTCTCACTTTTTTAAATTAAAATATCGTGCATGTGCAATACGTACGATAGAGATGGTTAGAGCTTTGAAATTAAGAATTGTAGGAAGGCGTTTTAAATGAAAATCAATGAGTTTATAGTTGTAGAAGGACGAGATGATACTGAGCGTGTTAAACGAGCTGTTGAATGTGATACGATTGAAACGAATGGTAGTGCCATCAACGAACAAACTTTAGAAGTAATTAGAAATGCTCAACAAAGTCGAGGCGTTATTGTATTAACAGATCCAGATTTCCCAGGAGATAAAATTAGAAGTACAATTACTGAACATGTCAAAGGTGTTAAACATGCGTATATTGATAGAGAAAAAGCTAAAAATAAAAAAGGGAAAATTGGTGTTGAACATGCCGACTTAATTGATATTAAAGAAGCGTTAATGCATGTTAGTTCACCCTTTGATGAAGCTTATGAATCAATTGATAAATCTGTGCTAATAGAGTTGGGGTTAATCGTTGGGAAAGATGCAAGGCGCCGTAGAGAAATTTTAAGTAGAAAATTGCGAATCGGCCATTCCAATGGTAAGCAGTTATTGAAAAAGTTAAATGCATTTGGTTATACCGAAGCGGATGTAAGGCAAGCTTTAGAAGATGAATGAGGAAGTGAAAATGTTGGATAATAAAGATATTGCAACACCATCAAGAACGCGAGCGTTGTTAGATAAATATGGCTTTAATTTTAAAAAAAGTTTAGGACAGAACTTTTTGATAGATGTGAATATCATTAATAATATCATTGATGCAAGTGATATTGATGCACAAACTGGGGTGATTGAAATTGGTCCAGGTATGGGGTCGTTGACAGAACAATTGGCCAGACATGCTAAAAGAGTATTGGCATTTGAAATTGATCAACGTTTAATACCTGTATTAAATGATACTCTATCACCTTATGATAATGTGACGGTGATTAATGAAGATATTTTAAAAGCGAATATTAAAGAAGCTGTTGAAAATCATTTACAAGATTGCGAAAAAATAATGGTTGTTGCAAACCTGCCGTACTATATTACGACGCCAATTTTATTAAATTTAATGCAACAAGATATACCAATTGATGGCTACGTGGTGATGATGCAAAAAGAAGTGGGCGAACGCTTAAATGCTGAAGTAGGTTCAAAAGCATATGGTTCATTATCAATTGTCGTACAATACTATACAGAGACTAGTAAAGTATTAACGGTACCTAAATCTGTATTTATGCCACCACCTAATGTTGATTCAATAGTTGTAAAACTGATGCAGAGAACTGAACCGTTAGTAACAGTAGATAACGAGGAAGCATTCTTTAAGTTAGCAAAAGCAGCATTTGCACAAAGAAGAAAGACAATTAACAATAACTATCAAAATTATTTTAAAGATGGTAAACAACACAAAGAAGTGATTTTACAATGGTTGGAACAAGCAGGTATTGATCCAAGACGTCGCGGTGAAACGCTATCTATTCAAGATTTTGCTAAATTGTATGAAGAAAAGAAAAAATTCCCTCAATTAGAAAATTAAATGATTGACAAAGCAAAGCACTATTGTTAAAATTTAAATTTTGTTTGACGAAAACGCTGCAAATATGGTATTATGTAACTTGTAGCGAGGTGGAGCAATATGCCAAAATCAATTTTGGACATCAAAAATTCTATTGATTGTCATGTAGGAAATCGTATTGTACTGAAAGCCAATGGAGGCCGTAAGAAAACAATAAAACGTTCTGGAATTTTAAAAGAAACATATCCGTCAGTTTTCATTGTTGAGTTAGATCAAGACAAACACAACTTTGAGAGAGTATCTTATACATACACTGATGTGTTAACTGAAAATGTTCAAGTTTCATTTGAAGAGGATAATCATCACGAATCAATTGCACACTAAATAAGACATATAGAGATGTTAGACGTTTCTTAGTATAAGAAGTAAATATTATGATAATTATTTGAGTGTTGGGCATTATGTTCAATACTCTTTTTATTTACAAAATGTTTAACACTGATGTTTCGCTTATAGATTTTTCAGTAAATGGATAATTGTATTTATAAACACAAATACAAGTAAATACTAAGTAATTAGATGGAGAAAATTACTTTTTTATTAAAAAAACACTAAAAAACAAATTAAAATGTCAAATATTAATTCTCTTTATGTTAAAATCATCATATTAAGATAACGAAAAGAGGGCGGAAAATGATATATGAAACGGCACCAGCCAAAATTAATTTTACGCTCGATACACTTTTTAAAAGAAATGATGGCTATCATGAGATTGAAATGATAATGACAACAGTTGATTTAAATGATCGTTTAACTTTTCATAAAAGAAAAGATCGAAAGATAGTTGTTGAGATTGAACATAATTATGTGCCTTCTAATCATAAAAATCTCGCATATCGTGCAGCGCAACTATTTATTGAGCAATATCAACTAAAGCAAGGTGTAACAATTTCTATCGATAAAGAAATACCTGTTTCTGCTGGCTTAGCTGGAGGTTCGGCTGATGCAGCAGCAACGTTAAGAGGATTGAATCGACTTTTTGATATAGGGGCGAGTTTGGAAGAATTGGCTCTACTAGGCAGTAAAATTGGGACAGATATTCCGTTTTGTATTTATAATAAAACTGCACTATGTACTGGAAGAGGAGAGAAAATCGAGTTTTTAAATAAACCACCTTCAGCTTGGGTGATTCTTGCTAAACCAAACTTAGGCATATCATCACCAGATATATTTAAGTTGATCAATTTAGATAAGCGTTACGACGTACATACGAAAATGTGTTATGAGGCCTTAGAAAATCGAGATTATCAACAATTATGTCAAAGTTTGTCTAATCGATTAGAGCCAATTTCTGTTTCAAAACACCCACAAATCGATAAATTAAAAAATAATATGTTGAAAAGTGGTGCAGATGGTGCGTTAATGAGTGGAAGCGGACCGACTGTGTATGGGCTAGCACGAAAAGAAAGCCAAGCAAAAAATATTTATAATGCAGTTAACGGTTGTTGTAATGAAGTGTACTTAGTTAGACTATTAGGATAGAAGGGTTGAAAAGATGAGATATAAACGAAGCGAGAGAATTGTTTTTATGACGCAATATTTGATGAACCATCCGAATAAATTGATTCCATTAACTTTTTTTGTGAAAAAATTTAAACAGGCGAAGTCTTCAATAAGTGAAGATGTCCAAATTATAAAAAATACATTCCAAAAAGAAAAGTTAGGTACAGTAATTACTACTGCTGGCGCAAGTGGTGGTGTTACGTATAAACCAATGATGAGTAAAGAAGAGGCGACTGAAGTTGTTAATGAGGTCATTACTCTATTAGAAGAGAAAGAACGTTTGTTACCTGGCGGGTATTTATTTTTATCAGATTTGGTAGGTAATCCATCGCTACTAAACAAAGTTGGTAAGTTAATTGCCAGTATTTACATGGAAGAAAAATTAGATGCTGTTGTTACCATTGCGACAAAAGGTATTTCATTGGCAAATGCGGTTGCTAATATTTTAAATTTACCAGTAGTAGTGATTAGAAAAGACAACAAGGTGACTGAAGGTTCTACAGTTTCAATTAATTACGTTTCAGGATCTTCAAGAAAAATAGAGACAATGGTACTTTCGAAGAGAACTTTAGCAGAAAATTCAAATGTTTTAGTTGTCGATGATTTTATGAGGGCTGGTGGCTCTATTAATGGTGTTATGAATTTAATGAATGAGTTTAAAGCCCATGTAAAAGGGGTATCAGTACTTGTAGAATCAAAAGAAGTTAAACAAAGATTGATTGAAGATTATACTTCCTTAGTGAAATTATCTGATGTAGATGAATATAATCAAGAGTTTAACGTAGAACCTGGCAACAGTTTATCTAAGTTTTCATAAAAGGAGTTTTAGTATTATGAAAATCATTAACACAACAAGATTACCGGAAGCACTTGGACCATATTCGCATGCAACAGTTGTGAATGGTATGGTTTATACTTCTGGTCAGATTCCATTGAATGTTGATGGGGAAATCGTAAGCGCTGATGTTCAAGCACAGACAAAACAAGTTTTAGAAAATTTAAAGGTTGTTTTGGAAGAAGCAGGATCTGATTTGAATTCTGTTGCGAAAGCGACCATTTTCATTAAAGATATGAATGATTTCCAAAAAATAAATGAAGTGTATGGTCAATATTTTAATGAACACAAGCCAGCGCGTAGTTGTGTAGAGGTTGCGCGTTTGCCAAAAGATGTGAAAGTAGAAATTGAATTAGTAAGTAAAATTAAGGAATTATAATTTTCGATTAATATGTTTAATCAAGCTTCTAAATAAAACAGAGAGATATATACTATAGGGGGGCTCACTACATGAAAGTGACAGATGTAAGACTTAGAAAAATACAAACAGATGGACGAATGAAAGCACTCGTTTCCATTACATTAGATGAAGCTTTCGTAATTCATGATTTACGTGTAATTGAAGGAAACTCTGGCTTGTTCGTTGCAATGCCAAGTAAACGTACACCAGATGGTGAATTCCGCGACATCGCGCATCCTATTAATTCAGATATGAGACAAGAAATTCAAGATGCAGTGATGAAAGTATATGATGAAACAGATGAAGTAGTACCAGATAAAAACGCTACATCAGAAGATTCAGAAGAAGCTTAATCAATTTTATATTTAGCGATGTAATACATTTGCAATAAGTTGATTTGATACTGTCGATAAAGCATAAAGCTTTGTCGGCAGTTTTTTAGTTTGTATTAATGTTTTTTTATTTTTAATGAAAGGTTAATAAATATATATGTTAACAGATTATGATGATATGAAAATTATTGATTCATTGCTGATAAAAATTGCGTTTGAATGATGCTCGTATTTTTGAAGTAAGAAAAAAGTTGTTTTTAAAATTACAACGAATTAAAAACAATGCCTTTTATATGTTGAAAGAGTATTGCAGATTAAATTATAATAATGACGAAGTGTAAAATTTAATGGGGGTTAATGTTCATGCGAAGACACGCGATAATTTTGGCAGCAGGTAAAGGCACAAGAATGAAATCTAAAAAGTATAAAGTGCTACACGAGGTTGCTGGGAAACCTATGGTCGAACATGTATTGGAAAGTGTGAAAGGCTCTGGTGTCGATCAAGTTGTAACCATCGTAGGACATGGTGCTGAAAGTGTAAAAGGACATTTAGGCGAGCGTTCTTTATACAGTTTTCAAGAGGAACAACTCGGTACTGCGCATGCAGTGCAAATGGCGAAATCACACTTAGAAGACAAGGAAGGTACGACAATCGTTGTATGTGGTGACACACCGCTCATCACAAAGGAAACATTAGAAACATTGATTGCGCATCATGAGGATGCTAATGCTCAAGCAACTGTATTATCTGCATCGATTCAACAACCATATGGATACGGAAGAATCGTTCGAAATGCGTCAGGTCGTTTAGAACGCATAGTTGAAGAGAAAGATGCAACGCAAGCTGAAAAGGATATTAATGAAATCAGTTCAGGTATTTTTGCGTTTAATAATAAATCGTTGTTTGAAAAATTAACACAAGTGAAAAATGATAATGCGCAAGGTGAATTGTATATCACGGATGTAGTTGGTATTCTTGTAAATGGTGGCGATAAGGTAAGCGCTTATATGACTAAAGACTTTGAAGAGTCTCTAGGTGTAAACTCTCGCTTGCAATTAGCTGAAGCTGAGGCTATTTTAAAACACCGTAAAAATATTGAATTAATGACAGCCGGTGTAACAATTATCGATCCAGCAAATACTTACGTAGCTCCAGAGGTAACAGTAGGGGCCGAAACAATCTTACATCCTGGTACAATACTTGAAGGCGATACTGTAATTGGTGAGCGTTGTGAAATTGGTCCACATACTCGTTTAACAAATGTGAAAGTTGGTAACGATACGATTATCCACTTCACTTATGGTCATGACTGTGAAGTAAAAGATGGTGTAGATGTTGGTCCATATGTTCATTTACGTCCAAATACTGTACTAGGCAACAAGGTTCATGTAGGTAACTTCGTAGAGGTAAAAAATTCTAATGTTGGAGAAGGAACTAAGTTCCCACATCTATCTTATATCGGCGATAGTGATGTAGGATCTGGTGTTAATATTGGTTGTGGTACGATTACTGTAAATTATGATGGTAAAGTTAAACATCGTACGACCATTGGCGATGGTGCTTTTGTAGGCTGTAATAGTAACTTAGTAGCTCCTGTAACAGTTGGTAATTATAGTTATGTAGGAGCAGGTTCTACTATTACTAAAAATGTACCAGATAAGGCGTTAGCAGTGGGCCGTAGTAAGCAAATTGTGAAAGAAAACTGGGTAACAGACGATACTTTCAAAAAGAAATGAAAAAATATTATAATTTTTTAACACAATTTGGGCAAAATAGTATACAATAAAAAGGCAATAGTGTGTATCTGTAATGGATGATTATGGATAAGTAACCAGTATAGGAACAAATGAAAGGGTAACAAAATGGCATTTGAAGACGGCAAAAAACTTAAAATTTTCACAGGTAATGCGAATCCTGCATTGGCAAAGGAAATTTGTGATTATTTAGGTTTGCCTTTAGGTGAAGCGTTTGTAGGTCGCTTTAATAATGGCGAAGTACAAATTATGATTGATGAAAGCGTACGTGGCAAAGATGTATTTATCATTCAACCAACTAGCTATCCTGTAAACGATAATTTAATGGAATTAATGGTTATGGCTGATGCGTTAAAACGTGCTTCTGCTCGTCATATTACAGCTGTAGTTCCTTACTACGGTTATGCTCGCCAAGACCGCAAAACTCGTGGCCGTGAACCAATTACTGCAAAATTAGTAGCAAACTTGATGCAAACTTCTGGTATTACACGTCTTGTAACAATTGACTTGCATGCAGGTCAAATTCAAGGCTTCTTCGATGTGCCTGTAGATCATTTATATGGTGCATCCATTTTAGCTAAATATATTAATGAAAAAAATCTTGAAGATGTTATTGTAGTATCTCCAGATCTTGGCGGTGTTACAAGAGCTCGTGATTTGGCTGACCGCATTGGTGCGCCAATTGCAATCATCGAGAAAAAACGCCCTGAACCAGGCGTAGCTAAAGTTATGAACCTCATCGGTGATGTAAAAGGCAAAAACTGTATCATCGTTGATGATATTGTAGATACAGCAGGTTCTCTTGTAGAAGGTGCTAAAGCATTAGAAGAATTTGGTGCTAAATCTGTTATGGCTGCTGTTACCCATGCTGTATTAACAGATCCAGCAAGTGAACGCATTGCAAACTCCAACATTAAAGAGCTTATCGTAACAAACACAATGCCATTACCAGAAAATTGCAAATTAGACAATGTAACGCAACTATCTGTAGCGCCATTATTGGGCGAAGCAATTATGCGTATCTTTCATGAAGTTTCAGTAAGTAATTTATTTGATAAATAATAGGTGATTCTTGAAGTTAGTAGTAGGCCTTGGTAACCCAGGCAAGCAATATGAAGCGACAAAACATAATATTGGATTTATGGTTATCGATGCCATTGCGGATAGCGTTTCTCACACTCCTTGGAGAGAGGAACAAAAGGCAGAGGTGTGCAGTATTAATGTAGCTGGTGAAAAGGTATTGCTTGTAAAGCCTCAAACATTTATGAATGCAAGTGGCGAATCTATAGGTCCATTAATGCGATACTACAAGATCGATCCATCTGATGTGTATTGTATTTATGATGATATGGATTTACCGGTAGGCAAATTGCGAATTCGACCAAATGGTAGTTCTGGTGGGCATAATGGGATTAAATCCTTAATCTCCCATATAGGAACAGAAAATTTTCCGCGTTTTCGCGTAGGTATTGGTCGTCCATTACCACAATGGACTGTCATTGACCACGTGTTAGCACCATTTAGTGAAGAATCACAAGAGAAAGTACAAAAAGGTATCAAAGATACAGTAAAGGCTGTATTAGGTACTTTAGAGGTGGGCATAGACAAAGGGATGAATCTGTTTAATCCTAAGCGTCGTCCACAGCGATAAATAACATGCAAAAGGGCATGAGTCTCATTGAGATTCATGCCCTTTTTACGAGGTATATATGAGCAATCAAGAGAAAATGCCTTTTGTAGAGGCTTTAGAATCATATAAGGAACAACATTTTGTGCCTTTTCATACACCTGGTCATAAGATTGGTGTTGAAGCGCCTCAGTTACTAAAAGACTGGATGGGACCGGCACTGCCATATGATTTAGGGGTTATGTATGCTCTAGATGATTTACATGAACCTGAACGGGAATTAAAAGAGGCTCAAGATCTAACAGCTGAATTATATGGAGCTGATGATTGCTGGTTCTCTATTAATGGCACAACCGCTTTAATTGAAGCGATGATTATGGGGACCGTAGGTCCTGATGAAACGATTATCATTCCTCGAGAAGCACATCGTTCCGTTATTAGTGGATTAGTGTTATCTGGTGCGAAGCCTGTTTATATGGATTGCCAATTTGATGATCGGTGGGGTATCCCTTTAGGTGTATCAGTGGATGCTGCTATTAAAACCATGGATGCTCATCCAGAGGCTAAGGCGATTCTCTTAGTGTATCCAAACTATTATGGTGTAGGTGTAGATATTGTAAAGATTGTGAAAGAAGCGCATAAACGAGGGATGATTGTTCTTGTTGATGAAGCGCACGGACCTCATTTACCATTTTCAGAAAATTTACCTGTTGAAGCCATTGCGGCAGGTGCAGACTTAGTGGCACAAAGCACGCATAAATCGGTAGGTTCTTTGACGCAAACCTCTTGGCTATTAGGCCAAGGGGATAAAATCAATCAGCGTCGCATTACGCAAATGCATCAAATGCTACAAAGCACTAGTCCCAATTACATATTCCTTGCCTCCTTAGATATGGCGCGTCATCAATTAGCCACCGAAGGTAAGGCGCTAATAAGTCGAACCGTAGAATTGAGCCTATATTTGCGTCATGAGCTCAATAAGATTTCAGGTATTACTACTATGGAATATATAGACATTCAAGAACGAGTAGTAAACTATGATTGTACAAAAGTACTAATTGATGCTAAAGCACTTGGACTGACAGGTATTGAGTTTGAACGGATGTTGCGCGAATATCGTATTGAGGTAGAGTTAGTGCAAGCGCACCATGTGTTAGTACTCATTACTATTGGCGATACAAAAGAGTCTATAACGTTCCTCATTCAAGCCGTACAAGCTATAAGTGATACGATATTACATACATCTAAAGTAGCTAATAGTAACGTGGTGGAGAATACAGAAAATCTTAGTAAAGATTCTTCATTGCTACCTAAACCTATTGTGCGTGTAACTCCTCGCAATGCTATGTATGCTAATCGTGAGCAAGTTCCTTTACGAGATGCACTGCATCGTATTGCAGGAGAGACTATTGCTTATTATCCACCAGGGATTCCTTGTGTAGCGGTAGGTGAAGAGATTAGCTCCTCTGTGTTACAATATATAGAGAATCGGAAGGCTCTAGGGTATGTGCCGAATGGAGCCGATGATATGTCATTGGAAACAATCTGGGTGTTACAGGAGTAATTATGGGGACTTTAATTATCTTAGAAGGCGGAGATGGTAGCGGTAAGGCTACACAAACTAAACTTTTAGTAGAACGCTTAATCAAGGAGGGGCATGCCGTTAAATCTGTGAGCTTTCCAAACTATGATAGTGGTGCTGCTATGCCTATCAAAATGTATTTAGCTGGTGAGTTTGGCAAAGATGTACATGATG
>OFLS01000326.1_pt1 | contig 17628 bp, 14 predicted proteins | sample 1540891 | NCBI WGS metagenome assembly OFLS01 (sample SAMEA4413038, study PRJEB24355) | metagenome | biome: human; feature: gut; material: faeces | place: United Kingdom | collected 2010
TCCCTTCGTTCCTCCAAAGTCATTTTATTTAGATTTTACACTAAATTAACTTTATTGAAAAACTTTGCAACAGAACCCTGCGCTCCATCTGCCGAAACTCCATAAAGAACTGTTCCGACACTTCCAACTCGTGGGATTTGCCCTGCCCGTCCTTAAAGCTGATAAAATACCTTGTGCCGCTTTCCGTGGATTCCTCCCGAAGCGTGTATGCCTTAACCCTGTATGCCATCCTGTTGTCCTCCTGCAAAAAATGAGTGAGGGGATTTCCATCCCTCACCCAGTAGCCCGCAGGATGGCAGGCTGTTTTAGAAGCTATAAAATTTTCCGCAGCTTCTTCCGCAGATGGTCTAACCTCGCATAGATGGCACCAGTCGTCAAATGCACAAGCGGGGCAATCTCCTTTGTGGAATACCCCTGCATTTTCAGCAGGACGATTTTCAAGGTACGCCCGTCCACCGTGACTAATACTTGATAGAGATTTTCGCTCTCAATCTCTTCCAGTAACTCCGCAACCGTACCCACTTCCGCCTGCCGCTCCCTGCCTGCCATGTCCTCAAGATATTCCGCAACGTCATTCGTCCATCGGTAAAACCGCCTGTTGGAATTGAAGTCTGCCCTGTCCGCCATGCGTATCTGCTCAATGGTCGCTTCATCAACGCCGCACTCACGCAGCAGCTTTTCCTCCGCTTCTTTCCAGATACGCCATTTCCTGTCCTCCCGTCCGTGGTTGTATGCCATTCTTACTTCCTCCAATCAGAATTGATTGAGAGGGCAGAGAAAAGCCCCCTCATCTTCCCAAAGGAAAAAACAAGGGGGCTGAACGCCTTAAATTTTAATTTTCTATTATCTTTCTTAGTTTTATTAGGATTCTGGCTTTGCGTTTGTTTACAACGCTCTGGGTTATGCCCAACCTCGCCCCGACTTCACGCTCGGAAAGTCCGTCAAAAAAGATTGCCTGTATCAGCTCCTGTTCACTATCCGACAGCAAAGGCAGGGCGGCTTTCAGCCTGTCCACCATGACCGCATTGACAACGGTTTCTGCAATGTCCACCGCTTCATCAGTGATAAAGTCCAGAGGATTCCCCTCGCTGTCCGTAAATCCGTCGAGAGATAGCAGTCTATTCTTTGTATCTAATTTTTGCAGATAACGCCACCGTTCCTTGTCACGGTAGAAGTCTGTGTATTGCTCCCTCACGACTTCAAGCAGACAGCCTTGAATGGGGATAAACAGCTTGTCCATATAGGTCTGGTCGGATTCCCTGCAACGGCAGAACTCCGTGTAGGATAATTCCACATAGCCGCCACTTTCTCTGATATATACCTTTCTTGGTGCATATTTCACCATAAATACCTCCCATCTGAATTTTTGAAATGTAAAAAATCCAGATGGAGAGGCGGAGAACGACACCGCATATCAGAAACAGCCCTACGGCACTTTCCAACAAAAATCGACAAAAGAAAAACCGCAAAGGCTCTGTGACCTTTACGGTTATAGGAAATAGTAATTCTATTGTATGGAGATTGTACTTCTACTTTCAAGGTGAGAAGTACCGTTGCACTGGCAGAAATTTTTTTAACTGGTTTCCTGCCGTTCTCTGATATGCTATGTATTGATAAATTTTGCTTCGTATGAGCAGATAGATAACTGCCCGAAAAAAGGACATAAAAAAATCCCTCCAAATTTAAAAACAAATTCAGAGGGTAATTTAGGGTATAACAAAATAACCCACCCGAATATCGTTTTTTTTATTTGGTGAGTTTGTTCTTTCAAATACGAAACAAAAAGAGCCGATGATTCGTGAATTGTTCCACAATTTCATCGGCTCTGCGTCTTAAGCGTCTGGCTCTTTGATGACAGTTATCTTCAAGTTGTCAACTTTAATCAATCTTTCTTGTCTGCATTTTGGACAATAAAGGGGATAATTCTCCAAAACAGTGTCCTTCCTAATTTTATTACGGGTTTTGCTCCCACAAACAGGACACAATATCCATTCGCATTTCATCATAATTAGTCTCTAATCCTTTCAAATCTCATTTTATATGACTTTTGCAAGCTGTTAAGCTAACTTGTGGAACATATGCCGAACCTTATCTATACGGCTATTCGGGCGGCGGGGTTGGCAAATAAATTTACCAATAGCTGGCTGGTATCCTTTTAACTCTGTCAAGCAGACTCCCTGCCCATTTGTGAAATAAGTTAAATCGTTCCTGTATTCTTGAATACATCTAGCAGGGATTTCTCCTTTCAGAATGACCTCGTCATTCTTTATCTGAGTACTTACAATATCTGCACAATACCTTGGAGCATCATGATACGCCCGTGAGAGATATTCCTGCGGTGCATAAATTTCAAAGTGGAGATATGGCTCTAATAGTTCTGTCCCTGCTTTTTTTAAAGCCTGCTCCAATACGATAGGGGAAAGCAGCCGAAAGTCTGCGGGGGTACTTACAGGACTATAATACAATCCATATTCAAAACAGATTTTACAGTCTGTCACTTTCCATCCATACAGCCCCTGCTCGCAGCCATAAAGAACCCCCTCCATAACCGCATTTTGGAACGATTGATTTAAATATCCAAGTGAAACTCTGCTTTCATACTGCACTCCGCTTCCAATAGGGAGCGGCTCTATGGACAACCCGACAGAAGCCCAGAAAGGATTTGGCGGGACTTCTATGTGGATGGTATATTCTGCTTTTCTAAGCGGTCTTTCCATATATATAACAGTAGGCTCTTTTATTTCTGCCTCCACATGATATTTTTCCTCAAGGATGGCACAAATGACTTCCATCTGCACATTCCCCAAAAAAGAAAGTATAATCTCATGCGTTGTAGTATCCACATAATATTTTAAAAGAGGGTCGCCATCTGAAATTTCTGTAAGTGCCCCAAGCAATATTTCCCGCTGTTCAGATTTCTTTACTGCAATCGTTGTTTGGAGCATAGGGAGAGGATTTTCAATAAATTTTCTCTGCGGCAACAGTATTTCGTTCCCCAAAATACTGTTTAGCTGCAAAACATCATTTGGTAAAATTACAATATCACCAGAGCAGGCTGTATCGGATGAATATAATTCACCGTTTGTCGGAACACACATCTCTGTGATTTTTATTTTCTCTTTTTCAGATATTCTAATAACATCCCTCAAATGCAATGTTCCGCTATATATACGCACATAAACAAAACGCCGCCTTTTCTCTGAATATTCAATCTTAAAAACCTGCCCGCATAGTTCAGATTGACCTTCAGGCGTTGATGAATAAAATTTACTGGCAATTACTTCTATAAGCTGCCGAATCCCCAGATTGTTTTTAGCGCTTCCGTGATAAACGGGAAATAACGTTCCGTTTTGGAATCTCCTGTTTTCTTCCTGTTCCAGTTCTGACATTTTAAACGGTTTCCCTGACATATATTTCTCTAATAGTTCATCGTTTCCCATAATTACCGCATCCCACTGTTCCATATCGTCATTGTCCGTTACATTTATATGGGGATGCTGCCCAACCTTTTGCTTCACTATAATTTCCGAAGAAAGCTTTGCTTTCATTTCCCGATATACCATTGGCAAATCAATCCCCTCTTGGTCAATTTTATTGATGAAAAAAATTGTCGGAATCTTCATTATCTGTAGTGCATGAAACAGTATACGGGTCTGTGCCTGTATGCCATCCTTTGCAGAAACTAATAATACTGCTCCGTCTAATACGGATAAAGAACGGTATACTTCCGCCAAAAAATCCATATGGCCTGGCGTATCTATAATGTTGACTTTTACATCCTCCCACTGAAAAGATGTCACTGCTGTCTGGATAGTGATTCCCCTTTGACGCTCCAAATTCATTGTATCTGTCCTTGTTGTGCCTTCATCTACGCTCCCTAGTTCTGCAATTGCACCACTGGTATACAATAAACTTTCCGTTAATGTTGTCTTTCCTGCGTCAACGTGAGCCAGAATGCCTAAGTTAATTATTTTCATGTGATTTTCCTCCTATCAACACCCAAAAAAGGGCATAAAAATACCCAGTGATAAATACTCCTATCACTGGGTAAATAACTCCAATAGCCCCAAAACACTTATATGTTTTCGGGCATATAAAATTACATGATAAAAGTATTCTTAAACTGGGTACAAAAAACTAAGCCCCATATTAAAAGTGAAACGGGACTGCTACTTTTTGTTCCCACTATCAAATTGACAGTTTATTTAAGAATACCTTGCCGCATATTTATTAACTCCTTGTATAATACTGAATCTAATTATATTCCTTAACCCTTTATTTGTCAAGCTGACAAACTAAAGCAGAAAAAGCGGCAGGATTTCCCCCTGCCACTAATCATCTGTTTATGCAAAAATAATTTCCTTTTCCACAATCTCCCTCGCACAAGCCCTTATGTTATTGAGGCATCCTGTCCATTCTAAGGCGTTTTCTGCCTTTAGCTGTTCCGTTATGCCCTGTGCCTGTTTCATACCCTCTATGAGCCTTTCAAAGCGTTCCTGTGCCTGTCTGTTGATGTCGGCAAGGTAGGCGTTTAGCCTGCCGCTTGTAAGAAGATTGGTGTATGTAACTTTACGGTACTGTTTTAGATAATCTAAATGCCGTTGCCCCCAGATGCCTATTGCCTGTTCTTCTTCGGCGGGTACAGTTAAGCACGGTATCAAATAATCCCCTTGCCTTTCGTATTTGCCGCCCAGTTCCTCAAATAATGATTTTGCCATTGTCTGTTACCTCCACATTCTTTTTTATTTTGAATGTCCGCAAAATCCGTCCTACATCAGAAGGACGCCATGGACAGTCGACATGGTGACAGGCTATTAATTTTCTCTGCACGTTTGTTCCTGTACCAAGTTTACTAGTACTTCCTAATAAGACACGAATTTCACCTTCACGCATAGCATCAAATATTTCTTCCCGTTGTTTTTCGTTTTTAGCATCATGAATAAAGGCAATTTCTTCTGCTGGAATCCCTTTTTCAATCAGTTGTAATTTTAATTCATCGTAGATATTAAACCGTTGCGGATTAGGTGTTCCTGAATCTGAAAAAATCATTTGAGTAGATTTTCTTTCTTTAGAATTTTCCCAGATTTCAAATACCTTATTAGCACATGCAGCAACTTTGGTTTCTTTCAATTCTTCAACTGGATAACATTTAGAATCATAATCGTCCATTAAGCGTGGATCAAGCGCCATAAGTTTTCCTTCATTCGTAATTTTTAACATGTTATCAACGTCGGACGTTACTTCTTTTGCACGAATACGTTCTGCACGTTCCGCTAATTGAGCGACTTTTTCTTTTTGATATGTTGTCAGCTCTGTCACAATTACTTGTGCCTTTCCTGTTTTCATTTTTGGTACAGGTAAATTTAGCATATCTTTAGTTTGAATATCAGCAATCAAATTATACATTTGCATAAGTTCTGGTAAATTATGAAACTTCGCAAATCGATTTTTTATCTGATAACCTGTGCCTTCAGGAGTAATTTCCAAAGAAGAAATAATCTCACCAAATGTAGACGCCCACGCATCGAAATGATACACCCCATATTGTTTTAACACATCTGGTTGTAAATATTTTTGCATCGTATACAACTCCGACATCGAATTTGATACAGGAGTTCCTGTTGCAAATACTACCCCTCTGTTATTATGTTTTTCTAGCAAATAGCGGCATTTCATTTCTTGATCGCTAGCTCTTAAACTGTTTGAAGAATTCACACCTGCAACATTTGATAATTTACATTATGAGAAGTTCGCTGATGGGACGGTAAATATGGTTGAAACTCCATATGACCTCCCTCAAGGGTGGGAGTGGGTCCGCTTAAGGACGTTAATTACTTATCAGAATGGAAAAGCCTTTAAAAGCTCATCATATGTAAAGCAACATGGTTTCCAAGTTATCCGATTGGGAAATGTCAAAAATAATAAAATGGTCTTGGGTGCAAGTCCAATTTTTATTAGTGAACAAGATGCAAAAGAATCACTAGATTACAAAATCTTTGAAGACGATATTCTAGTAACAATGACGGGAACAAAGGGTAAAACGGATTTTTTTTATACTACCAAAATTAACAGTTTTGATTTAGAAGATAACGAATTATTCTTGAATCAACGTGTTGGGATAATTCGTCCTATTTCAAGTGGAGTTTCACCTGATTTCCTTAATCACGCTTTGAAGGAAGGTGAGATAAAAAAATATGTATTCAATTCAGCAACCGGAACAGCGAATCAATCCAATATAAGCACCGTAACAATTAACAACATTTTAATTCCAGTACCACCAATAGAGGAACAGCTTAAAATCAATGACTTATTAAGTGATTCTAATCAAAAATTAGACTCTATTGACAAAGAACAGAGCGACATACAGTTTCTTGCCAATCAGCTCAAACAAAAAGTTCTTGATGTAGCTATGCAAGGGAAACTTGTCCCACAAGATCCAAATGATGAGCCAGCATCAGTTTTACTGGAAAAAATCAGAGCAGAGAAACAAAGATTATTCGAAGAAGGTAAGATTAAGAAGAAAGATTTAGTTGAAACCGAGATTGTAAAAGGTGATGATAACGCCTATTATAAGAAGTTACCGAAAGGATGGTCGATAACAAACCTTCAGCGACTCACTACTCCGATAACACTTAATGACGGAGATTGGATTGTATCAAAAGATATGACTGTAGCTCCAGAAATCAAATTAATCCAGCTAGGTAGTATAGGTTTCGGGAAATATATTGATAAGGGATTTAAGTACATTACAGAAGAAACCTTCAATCAGCTAAACTGTACTGAAATCCATTCAGGATACTTGATGGTAAATCGATTAATCGCTGAACAAATGTACGTAACCACGCTTCCTCGCATTGAAGGTAAGAAGATAACCACTGTTGATGTTTGTTGGATTGCACCAACAAAATACTTCAGCCTCCGCTTCATGATGTTTCAAATGATGGGACAACGTTTTCAAAAACAGGCTATTCAATTAGGGACTGGCTCAACACGTTTGCGCATCAGTAAAGGTAACTTAATCAAAATTCCGATTGTTTTGCCCCCAATTGAGGAACAGGAACGAATCGTCCCCCAGATTGAAAAATATCTTCAATTGATTGATAAATCCTTTTAAGCTCGCTAACTATTCTACGTTGTTCTTCCACTGGTGGAACTATAATCGGTATTGATTGTAGGGAGGTTTGTGTTAGCTTAAGTCGCGTCGTTCCGTTCACGTAACCTGTGTAATCAAAATAATTCAGATAGTTCAATAAAAAGTCTTCTTCGATCAAAGCTCTGAGTATGTGGGCATGGTTATTGACCCAATATTTTCCAGATACCTTATATGCTTTTATGGCATATTTATCTAAGAATGGAGCACCATCTTCCCCCACAAGAATGGTCGTTTCGTCTAATAGATAATCATCTATTTTTCCTGTCTCACCGGTTGCTCCGTAATACGGATAAAGGTGTGAATTTGATGCTTTTTCAATTCTCCGTGCTCTTTCAGTAGAATTAATTGCTTTCCTCTTGGAGTCTAGATTCAATGTGACCTGAGAAAGTGATTGGAAAATCCATGAATCAGGAAACTTCTCATAATAGGCGAAACTTGAATAATCCGCATACCAGCAGAGGTTGCGGATTATTCAAGTTTGCACGAAAAAAGGGAATCAGAAACATCCGATTCCCTTAGGTGCATACCGAAGTAATACACCCCAATTAGGTATTATTATCTTAACACTTTTACTCAAAGACTTCAAGACTCCGCTATGAAAGAATAGATGCCGTTAACCTTTTTGTTAGAATCCATTCCAAGCAGCAAGCCATAAGTTGAGCGAGGAACACTCTCAAACAGTTTTTCCTTTGCAATTTCAAATTGCCGAACATAGGATTTGATTTCAGTTTTAGAGTATCCATGCTTTTTCAAGATGAATACCAATAAAATCAAATAGTCGATAATCTTATCAAAAGTTATATCTTCAATCCCTGTCTCCGTGATCAAGAAATTCTTCAGCCCTTTCGCAATGCCATCATGGTTAAAGTTGGCATCAAAAACGGCAGAATTGTGCATTGTTGCATTTCTCAAATCCGTCAATGTGAAAATGATATTCTGCAACATGCGTCCATTCTGATTAAATGAAGCACTTTGTAGCCCATTCGCTTTTGACACTTTTAGTCGCCAATCTTTGCTTAGCCGGCTTACAAAGTGACCAAACTGGCCAAAGGTAATTATTTCAAAGAAAACCCATAAAGGTATCGGTTTACTGTTGTGTACAAAGTGGCTTAGTGCATCATTTTTACCGTAATTATACCCAATAGTTTGGTCCATTACAGATCTGAAATCTAATCGCCCCTTGAGACCATCTTTAAATTTCTTAAGTTCCTTCTTATCAGAGCTATTCCTATTATAATCCAGATAATCAGTTAGTTTTGTCTTATAGATGGACTCTATATCTGGATTTTGACGAGTGACCACGGCATCAATGGTTCTATTTTTCATCCCAGTTTCAACCAGCGTAATCATTGGATAGAAAATACGCTTAAGTTCAAAATCAAATGCATGAATCGCTTTAATCTGTGAAAAATCATCGAAACTTTGGATATTAGAGGTAGATTTTACAAAACGATATCGCTTGTATCCATGGTAGTAACCCATATTCATCAGCGATTTTTTGTTCCCGCCTCCATTAATTGAAGTATTGTGGTCATCTCGAATATGCCTCATCAGAGCATCAATCGATTTTCCTTTTTCCAAGTATCATTCTCCGTTCAAGTTCAGTATTAACGTTATTTTAACACACTCATAGCTGCTTGTAATATAGTAAATCGCATGAAGTCATAATTTACCAAGTGACAATTTTATCAACAATTGATTGTTGCTCGCTTGAGGTTCGTCTCAAATAAATCCTTGTCGTTTCGATTGATTCATGACCCAACAGATCCGCAAGTAAGGAAATATCATTGAATTTCTCCAAGAAACGCTTCGCGTACATGTGGCGAAAAGAATGAGGGTATACTACTGATTTATCCAGTCCGTACTTATCGGCATAAAATTTCAATTGCTGAGAAATGCCTCGTGCTGTAATCTGCTCATTAAAACGATTTAGAAACAGATACCCTGTAGTTCTATTTTCTTCCTCCAGCCATTTGAGGGATTCAGTCTTTAACTTTTTCGGGATATATATCCTTCGAATTTTGCCACCTTTTGAATAGATGTCAAAATATCCTAAATGAACGTGTTCAACTTTGATTTTGATAATTTCACTGACACGTGCACCTGTTGCACCGAGATACCAAACAAGGAAATGCCATTTTAGATTTCCGTCCTGCTTTAGTTTTCGCTTCAGAAACAGATAATCAGCGTAACTGATAACATCTTCCAAGAAATTCTTCTGCTGAATTTTTAGTGCCTTCAAGCAGAGGTCGGATTCTCCAACAAATTTCAAGTAACTATTTAAGGCTTGAATGCGAAGATTCACTGTCTTGGGTTTAAACTTTTCCATTAGGTAGCCTTTGTATTCCAATAACGATTCGAGACTCAAGTCGTAATGTTCATCAAAGTACCGAACTGCAAAAAGGTAAGAGTGAATTGTGTTTTTAGATAAACCAAGTTTTTTCATGTGCAACTCAAATTCATCAATTTGTTCCATGAGTTTTTCTCCTTCAAAATGAATTCGAAATTCCACCGCACAATTCTTTATTTTACTTGATTTCGACTATGGCTGTTGTACGAAAACAAGACCATAGTTCGATTTTGCTATGGTCAATATATTCATGTACCGCCTATTATGAGAAGTTGCCTGTTGGTTGGGTCAAGACATCTCTTGGCAATATTGTTTACTTGCTTTCTGGACGAGATTTGGCAACCGCTGATTATTCGGATTCTTTGACGACAGGAATCCCTTATATCACTGGTGCTAGTAACTTTAATAATGGAATTATTCAGACCTCAAGATTTACAGAAGTACCACAAGTTATATCTGAAAAAGATGATTTGCTAATAACTGTAAAAGGAACCGTAGGGGAACTTGCTTTCAATCCGTTTAATGAGGCTCATATTGCACGTCAAATTATGGCAGCGCGACCTTATCAGCTTGATAAAGAATTTTTGATGGTCTACCTAGAATCTAGGATTGATAATATGAAATCACAAGCTCAAAGCATGATACCCGGAATTTCACGAGATGTCTTGCTGAAAATGCCTGTTGATTTACCGCCTAAAAATGAACAGCACAGGATTACTTCCCAAATTAGGAAAACACTTCAAGAATTCGATACAATTTGTTGATAGTTTGACTGATTTCCCTTTGTTCTCGCACAGGTGGGAGGGGGATTGGTAAAGCATCGATTTTTTTCGAGTTCAAAGTTTTCCCCTTTATTGCAGACACTGTTTCACCAGAGTTGCTCACAACTGGCAAGATGCAAAATAAGTAATCTCTGAGCGAATAATCATCATTTAGATATGGAAAAATGGATATGATTGCCTCGTTATGCACAGAATCCTGATTCAGCAGACCAACCTTCCCTATACTCAGTTTAAAGCTCATTATTAACGTTCCTTTTGGAGAAACAATATGGTTAAAAACTTCACTCAGAGCTTTTTCCGTCACGGTTCTAGAGGTGCTCGTCACATACCTATTTTTACCCATATCAGCAATTGAAACCCAAGGAAATCCTGGTCCTATCCAGTATGCCTCATTTTTTGTATCTGGAGTTTTACCCATTCTGTAGTCAACAATGCTACTGAGTGTCACACAATTCCACGAATCTGGCAACTTCTCATAATAGGCGTTATCATCACCTTTTACAATCTCAGTTTCAACTAAATCCTTCTTCTTGAGTTTACCTTCCTCAAATAATTTTAGCTTTTCCGCTCTAATTTTCTCTAATAAAACTGATGCGGGTTCGTCATTCGGATCTTGTGGCACAAGTTTTCCTTGCATTGCAACATCAAGAACCTTTTGTTTGAGTTGAACCGTTATATTATTAAGTTCCAACTGATTGTTATCAATTTCATCAATAAGTTTAAGATATGACTTAATCGACTGAACGATTTTGAGTTGCTCATGATAAGGTGGCAGAGCGATTAAAAATGGTTTTAATCCAGGAACTGTTAGTTGAGGGATACTCGTCCCCTCACCAGTAGGGATTAGATGGCTCAACATGTACTTCAAAAAGCTTACATCGACCGTTTTTTCTAAAGGTGTAACTGAAATCAAACGTACGATTGGGACAAATGGGTGATTCCGAATTGCAGTGAACCCGATAGTACCTCGAGCAGATACAGTAACACTTGGCTCAAATACTTTCGCTTCTTTTGCCCATCCATATAGACCATTATCCTTAATACCATTGGAATAAATTGGAATTTGAAAATCGTTCGTTTTTTCAGATGAAACCTCTTTAGGTTTATCGCCACCAGCAGTAATATTTTTTGTTGCTGATGCAATTCTCGCCCATTCCCAACCAACTGGCAGTTCGTAAGGAACTTCAATCTCTTTCACAGTCCCATCCGTGAACTTCTCATAATGTAAACCATCATCACCTCGGAAAATCTCGGTTTCATTCTTATCTCGCTTGATTTTCTTCTGTTTGATGAGTTCTTCTTTTTCAGCTTTGATGCGTTTTAGCAGTTCGCTTGCTGGCTCATCGTTCGGATCTTGCGGGACGAGCTTGCCACGCATCGCCAGATCTAATATTTTTTCTCGTAAGGCTTTGGTATCAATCATTCTTCCACCTCACCTAGTAGCTCTTGGAGTCGTGCCACTGCGTTTGCAATATTATCGGACTTCTCTTGCATTAAATCTAGCATTTCCGCAATGGTGTAATCAGGCGTATCACTTTCAGCTTCCATCCAAGAAATATCCAAACTCAAGTTGTCACGAGATTTGATTTGGTCAATTGAATATTTCCGCCAACGTCCGTTTGGATTTTCATTGCTCCAAGTTTCTTCACGATTTCCAATGTCGTCACGTTTATATACTTCGATAAATTCCTCAAAATCTTTGTGGTTTAATGGATTTCGTTTACCGAATGAACGCATGTTATTTCGCATATCATAAATCCAGACGTCCTTCGTATTGTCTTTTTCAGTTGTGCCTCGAGTGAAGAATAAAACATTCGTCTGAACACCTTGAGCATAGAAAATACCAGTGGGGAGTCTCAAAATGGTATGAAGGTTCGTCTTATCCATCAAATCGCGGCGAATAGATTCCCCGACACCACTATCAAACAAGACATTATCAGGAACAACTACAGCGGCACGGGCATGGCCGTCCGTCTTTAGAGAGTTATAAATGGTTTGAAGGAAGTTCAATTGCTTATTGCTCGTTTCATAAGTCAGGTCGTCTCGTGTTGCTCGTTCTCCACCCTTCTTAGTACCAAATGGAGGATTTGTCAGAACAAGGTCAAAACCTTTCATCCATTTCCCATTCGCTGAAAGTGAATCTCCCTGTTCAAGTCTTGGATTGATATCGTGCAATAAGGCATTCATCAAGGCAAACTTATGGGTATTTGGAACAAGTTCCATACCACTTAAAGCTTCATCTTTTTGGAACTTCACTTCTTCTTGTGATAATTCAAAGAAGTCATCATACTTTTCTTTTAGGTAATGGTCGGCAGCAATCATAAACCCAAATGTGCCTGCCGCAGGGTCGTTTAAACGCTCCCCTTTTTCGGGGGACATCAATTCAACCATCACGTCAATTAAGACACGAGGTGTGAAATATTGCCCTGCCCCAGATTTTGTCTCATTCGCATTCTTTTCAAGCAAGCCCTCATACAAATCCCCGAGTCCTTCATGCTTAGCAGAATACCAATCCAATGCATCGATATCCTTGATGATTTTCTCAAGATTTTTGGGCTCGTCAATACTTGTTGAAGCATCTGCATAAATCATATTCAATCGCTTATCCGTAGCAATCTCAGGATTTCCTAAATCCAACAAGAGCTTCTTATAGAAGGTCTTAAGTTCAATTCCTTCTTTTGTAACCAAATCATCCCAGCGATATCCATCTGGAATTGTTGACTCTGTTCCTTGCTCTTTCATCATTTTTAAGAATAAGATGTAGGTCAATTCTGTTACATAGTTTTGATAACTAATCCCATCATCACGAAGGACATCAGCCATCTTCCATAATTTTTGTACAATTTCATTATTTGTCACGTTCTAAATTCTCCTCTGTTCTGACTAACATCAACTGATAGTCGTTTTCTTATACAACGTATAGCTCTTCATTCAATACTTGGACAACATTATCTACGTTAGCACCAATTTTCTTCAAAACAAACTTGTAGCCACCATGTTGTTTCCATACCTCAGTTTCATCAAAGTATTGCTTAGCGGTTGGCGCAAGTACGGGGGTTTCAAATAATTGTTTTTCAATTCTTTGGAGCCATTTCAACTGCTTAGGGTTCCATGATTCCATACCATACACCTTTTGCATCGCCCGCTTGATACGAGTCTCATGGTCTACGAGTGTTGTTCCAAGAGCAGCTTGCCGAATGAAACTGATGATATCTGCTGCAATATATTCTTTCTTCTCGTGTCTCCAAGCTTCTCGAAGTGACGTTTCATCAAATTTCTTTTCCTTAAGTCGTAATTGTACTTCCCGCAAGTCTTGATAAGTTAGATCTTTTGGACGTGTAACCACGACTTGAAGCGCTGGAATAAGATTCATGTTTTCACGAATGAATTGATTAAACTCATTCAGATAATCCGCAGGCTTCACATTTCCCTCACCATATCCTCTTGAAGTATCAAGCAAGGTATCTTCGTGAACTGAAATCACCGTTGGATCCTTGAAAGTATACCACGAAGCAACACGATGAATGTTTTCAGTTTGAGCCTCCAACTCACTTCGACTCATGGTCTTAATGCTCTGAATCCAAGAATCTAAATCTGCGGTGCTATTCAATGTAGCAATCTCTTCTTCATCTTTCTTACTGATTCTTTGTTTCTTACGTTGCAACTTGGCAATCAACTCCGCTTTGAAGAAACCAAATTCCTCATCATCTTCCGCCTGTAGCGTTTTCTCTAACACTTCTTGAATAGATTGTTTTGGATTCGAGACAACAGGTTTCATATCCGTGATGTTTTGCAAATAATCATACAGATGAACGGCATCAAAAATTCTAAACGCCTCTTTTCCGATTTCAGGACATAGACGTGTTGCACGCCCTAACATTTGGTCGTATAGAATCCGAGAGCGAACACGGCGCATGAAGACAAGATTTTCTATTTCCGGTACATCAATACCCGTTGTGAGCAAGTCAACAGTCACAACAATATTCGGATACTTTTCATTCTTGAATCGTTTTATTTCTTTATCTGGATGTCGGATATAACCAGTAATCTTTTCAATCGCATCATCGTCAACAACAGTGCCATCTTCGGAATAAGCCTCTTTCAGGAGTCTCACAATCAAATCGGCATGTTGGTCATTCGCAGCAAATATCAAAGTCTTTCCGGGTTCATTGGGATCGATGTATCCAGTTAATCCTTCAAGAATAGCTTTATTGAAATTCTCAGTAATGACTTTTTTATTGAACTGTTCAACATCAAAGTCCAATTCATCATCTAAGTGTGCTTTATCAATCGTTTTAGTCTCATCATTCCAGACGTAAACGTCTGTATCGGCTTCAAATTTAATGCCATATTTTGAAAGCTGAGTTTCAAACTTAATTGGTGGTTCATGGTCTACAAGATAACCATCCACTACGGCATCGGTGTATGAATACGTGTAAATTGGTGCTCCAAAAATTTCAGTCGTATGGAGTGCTGGGGTAGCAGTCAGTCCTACTATTGTCGCATCAAAATAATCAATTACCCGACGGTACTGACTTACATAATCTTTTTCATTTTGATAAAACAGCTCATCATCAGTCATTTCACGGTCTTCAGTATACCCCCGGTGTGCTTCATCAACAATGATGAAGTCATATGTTCCAACCGATGGACTCTCAGCAACATCATCTTTGAAGAATAGCCGTCTTACCATCCCTTGTACAGTCGCAATCTGAATTTTAGTATCCTGCTCGGGAAGGATGTCTCCAACTTCCTTGACATCATAAATGTCTGAGAATGAGAGATTGTCAATTTTTGTATCCTTTAAGGCATCTGAGGCTTGAATGCCCAAGCTTCTTCTGTCAACTAAGAATAAGACCCGGCGAACCCGCTTAGTTTTAATTAGTCGATACATCAAAGAAAGAGCAAGTCTAGTCTTCCCCGTACCAGTTGCCATCGCCAATAACATACGGCGCTTGTTTTCTTCTAGTCCTTTTTCAACTGCTTTTACAGCCTCAATTTGATAATAACGGTTTGCGAATTCAGGATAAGGTTCTTCTTTTAGTTCCTCCTCTGCTTTTGACTCATTTACAACCAGCTTTTGTAACAGATCTTCAGGACTATGCCACCTCTCCAATGCGTATGATGACTTTTCAGGGGTACGTGCATCCCAAAACCAAATCCCTGATTGTTCAGCCAATTGTTTCAAATATGGTCTTCCATTTGAAGAATATAGGAATGGTGCTTTATAACCGTTCTCTGTTTCCTCATACATATACTCTTGTGATTCTGGCGTCTCTTTAGAATACTCTTTAGCTTGAGCTAAATCTCCTGCTGCTGTTTTCCCATACTTTTTAGCTTCAATGATGCCGATAAGTTTCAAACCAATGAACATGGCGTAATCCGCACGGCCTTCGGAAGTTGGAAATTCTGCTATGGCTTTATTCTTATTCTTTTCTGGACGTGCCCCTTTTCGCCAATCCAAATTTTCTGTGTCAGCTTCCCAGCCAGCGTTTCTAAGTTGTTCATCAATAAACATGATGCGCGTTTGCTTTTCATCCAGTTTGGCATTATGAAGGAACTTCTTAGACCTCGCCCGTCTATCAGACTTAATTTCTTGTTCAGATTGTTTGGACGGTTGAGTCGCCATCTTTTCTAGTTGTTCTTGAAAAGCTTGTTTCTCTGATTCAGCCAACTCAATCTGAGCCCTTAATTTCGCTAATTCGTCAGCAGTGGCTTTATCAACATCTTTAGGTTCTTCAAAAGTAGTCGCGATAAAATCGAGTGATCCATACACTTCCATAAACCAATTTGACAAGTAATGGGCATACCGAAGCATTGACATCGCTTCAGTGGTATTCCCATAGTTATCATGGGCTGCTTTGTTACCAATCTTTCTGATGGTATGCAAGACGTTAGCAATCTCGGTATCTAAAACCCCTTTACGTTCAAGTTCTCGTAATTTATCAAATTGGTTGTCAAGATTCCATGGAGTCAATCTTTCAAGGGAGAATAGCGCCTCAGTCATTTGTTCAGCTAACAGGCGGATTTTAATAAGTGAAACATTTGGGTCGCGGTATACGTTCTGTTCGGCTTGCTTCCCTAGTTTTGAAAACAAAGGCCATTGTGCCGATAACATGTCAAAGTTACTCATTTAGCCTGCTCTCCTTCCCTCGTAATCAATCGATATCACATCACCAATATCAACGTTTAAGGTGACACAAATCTTAACCAATGAATCAATTGAGATGGGTTCATTCTTCCCCATCTTGGCTATGACGTTGCTACTAACCTTTGCAGCATCCTTTAACTCTGTTTTTGTCATATTCAAATCAATGAGCAATTTCCATAATTTGTTGTAAGTAATAGGCATCCAATCACCTCTCGTAACTTCTGATAGTTCGTATTATCTGGAAGATAATCAGTTGTATTTATTATATCACGTTTTACCAAGATAATCTCACAAGTGTATAAGTTAACGGCAATGTCCTAAAAAGAGTACAATTTCCGCTTTTCATAGGGGGGTAAAATCTCAGAGTAGGGGGTAAATTTTTCTACCCCCAGGGGGAATTTCTCAAATATAATTTCTCAAAACTCCGAATAAAATCCTCCCAAAAACAAAAAAGCCTAGCCATTGCTAGTCCAACAATTCCCTTTATTTCGGGCTTTACACCCATAATTTCATTGTATCAATCTGGTAGTTCAAATATCTAAAATTTTTCCTCCTGTGAACCCAAATGCTTGTACCTTTTGATACATTGTTTTAATAATCATTGGGTCTGTATAGTAAGCAGTCAGTACACTTTCTCGCATCTGTTTATATTGCTTTTCAGTTACTAAAGAACGTAATTCTTCTCGTTCTTTTTCGTAGTTGTCAGAACGTGTATCAAATAGGAATCTCTTCTGTCTGAGAATAATCATAAACCTTCTTTTTTCAAAACAAAAACTCTCTTCTCCTTCCTTTTTTAGGCCAATTAATAAAATGGGCTTGTCTTTTTCTGACTCTTTTATTCGACGATTCTTCAGTTGCCAACGCTCTTCTCCTAACACATACGTTGCTTCTGGTTTTTGGTTTAAAATTGACCGTTGGTTTGTACTTGAATAATTTTCTAAGTTGCTTTTTATCTTCTTAGAAGGCCCTTCATGCATTGACACATATTCCGCACGATTGTTGCTAGGTAAGATAATCTTTTTCTTTAATTTTCCATGTTCAAATATACTCACGGGTTCTGCCAAATCCTCATCATTTACTTTATGGAAATAAACCCCTCGCTTTTCTTTAATAGCGGTTTCTTTTTCTAATTCCATTTGAAGTATAATATTCTGATTTCGCTCTTCTCTTGTAGCTTCACGGTTTTCAAAAA
>OFLS01000333.1_pt1 | contig 17318 bp, 14 predicted proteins | sample 1540891 | NCBI WGS metagenome assembly OFLS01 (sample SAMEA4413038, study PRJEB24355) | metagenome | biome: human; feature: gut; material: faeces | place: United Kingdom | collected 2010
AATTGCTGTAAATCATTGAATGTTAAAGTTTCACTATTTTTAAGCTTCTCTGCTGCTCGCGCTACTACATCATACATTGTCTTTTCATTTAAAGTAACTTTACCACGTGATTCAACCGCTTCGGCAAATGCCTGAATTAGTGTAATGAAATCTTGATTATCCATATCATCTTTGGTGACTGCAGACATTTTAACAAAGCTAAAGCCATACAGTGGTCCTGATGCACCCCCAACATTTGACAACAATGCCGTACCAGTCGATTTGAACAATGATTGCATTGAGCTATCATCAAGTTTGTCTTTAAGACTACTAAACCCACGAACCATGTTAACCCCGTGGTCACCATCACCAATTGCTCGATCTAATTCAGTTAATTCAGATTCATGTTTTTTAAACGTTTCTTCTAAATTTAATAAACGTGCTTTCATATCATTCACTTTCATTTGTGCCACCTCATAAATGTATATTTATTCATATTCACTTCTTATTTAAAGTATTGACTTGTTGTTGGTGCTAAAAATGCTTCCAAATATTCTGGTTTATTAGGCACGATAGTTATAGAAAAACCTTGCATGTCTAAAGATGTCATATAATCACCAACAAACCATTTAGCAACATTAACCGTTCTTGCAGCTAAATTTTGTTGAATATATTTAGTTACGATATTTAATTCAGATAACGGCGTACCACCCATACCATTTACCATTAATATGACATCATTGGCAGTAACTTCTTTATACAATTCGTCTAACAATGTTCCAACAATATGATCAATATCCTTTACTTCTTCCCTATGAATACCTTTTTCACCATGTATACCAATACCGATTTCCATTTTGTCGTTTTCAATATCAAAGCCATATTTTCCAGTAGTTGGAACAAGCGGTGGCTCAATTGCCATACCAATACTTTTAATTTCAGGTAACAACGCTTCTACACGCGATTTAATCTCTGTTAATGAATAACCTTTTTCAGCAAGATAACCGGCAAGCTTATGAACAAACACCGTTCCTGCAACACCACGACGTTGTGCTTCGTTTGTCACAGCAATGTCGTCACGAACAATAACAGTTTCAACATTTATACCTTCCATTTCTGCAAGCTCTTGTGCCATTTCGAAATTCATCACGTCACCTGCATAGTTTTTTACAACTAGTAATACACCTTCACCAGTATCTACTGCTTTAATAGCTTCTAATATTTTATCTGGTGTAGGTGATGTAAATACTTCGCCACAAACCGCTGCATCTAGCATACCTTCTGCAACAAAACCGGCATGCGCAGGTTCATGTCCGCTTCCACCTCCAGAGACTATTGCTACACCATGTTCTTTCTTAGCTTTTTTTACAATAACTGTATTAGCAATCAGATCTAACTCTGGGTGCGCAATTAACAATCCTTCAAGCATATCAGTTAAAAATGTTTCTTTTTTATTGATTAACTTTTTCATCATGTTGTACCTCCTTGGTATTATCAGTCATAGTATAAAACAGAATAAATGAATGCGCTATCATAAAGGGTTAACCTGATACCGTTATCAAATATATTTATGATAAGACAGTCTTGATAACTTAATGGTTCATTATTGAAAAAATAAATAGTATTGAGTGGCTCATTAAAAAAAATGCTATGAAAAGCCTTATAATAAAGTGCCTTTCATAGCAATAAGTTGTGTCCTTTGACACTATACATTTTTCGTTTTGTACATTAAATATAAGAAATACGGTGCACCAATAATTGCTACGACAATACCTGCTGGAACCCCACCTGGTTGTAATATAATTTTGCCAATTGTATCAGCTATAACAAGTAAACATGCCCCTACTAAAATGGCAATTGGTAAAAACAACTGGTGACGTGGTCCAACGATACGTTTGGCAATATGCGGGCCCATTAATCCGATAAACGAAATTGAACCTGCTACTGCTACAGCAGCAGATGATAACATCACTGCGATAAAGAATAATATTAAACGTTCTCTGCTTAACCTTACACCTAGACCTCGTGCAATATTATCACCCGTATGAATAATATTTAGTGTATTCGATTTAAATAGTAAGTAAGGAATAATAATCAACACCCACGGTAAAAATGCAATGACAAATGGCCATTCGTCACCCCAAATATTACCTGCAAACCAAGCAGCGATGAAATCAGATTGCTTATCATCAAATTTTGACATAATTGTAATTGAGCCACCATATAATGCTGTTTGTAAACCTACACCTATTAATACCATACTCGCAGGTGTAACACCTTCATTTTTATTAAAACTGAAAATAAAAATAATCAATGCAGTGGCGATACCACCTAGTATACTTATTAACGGCAGTACATAAACAAAGTTGTCAGCATTAATTTTACCAATTGCAATAAATAATGCGATTGCAAATCCGCCACCTGCGTTAATACCTAATATACCGGGTTCAGCTATTGGATTTTTCGTGACACTTTGCACTATTGCACCACTAATACTAAGCGCTGCGCCAGCCAAAATAGTAATCATCATCCGAGGTAATCTGAAATCTAATAAGATTAACTCATCAATGGCATCACCTTGTCCAATTAAAGTTTTGAAAAATCTTTCAACAGGTATGTTGTATTCACCTGAGGTAATACTCCAAGTACAACCTAGAAATAGTAGAATGCTAAAAACAGCCAGTGCTATCCATTGTCTGCGTTTATTATTTGAACTAATCATATTGAGCGTCCTCCTTTTTTAACTAAATATAAAAAGTAAGGAACACCGATAAATGAAATGATTGCACCAACAGGCGCTTCTCCTAAATATCGTGCTATCACATCGGCAACAAGCACGAGTATCCCACCTAACAAGGCTGTTAATGGTAGAATTTTAGCATAATCAGTTCCAATTAAAAATCTTGCTATATGAGGTACCATCAAACCTACAAATGCAACTTGTCCAGCGATAGCAACTGCAATACCTGCTAGAATCATAGCAATAATTAAACATATGCCTCTGATCATTGTTACATTTTGACCTAAACCTTTAGCTAATGATTCACCAAGATTTAAAATGGTAAGTTGTTTACTAATTGTTAATATAATGAATAACGCAATACCAATTAATGGAATTGCCCACTTAAGGTGTGACCATGTTGTGCCTGAAACGCCTCCAGCAGTCCAAAATGTTACTGTTTGATTTAGTCTAAAAGCTAATGCAATACCTTGACTTAGCGCTGTTAACATAGCACTTACTGCTGCACCCGCTAAAATAATACGCATCGGATTAAATCCATCACGTCTAGATCGGCCTATCATTAATACAATAGCACCTCCTAGAATAGCACCTAAAAATCCAGCAAACATCAATATTAAAAATGAAGTGTTTGGTAAAACTGCATATGTTAATGCTAAAGCAAATGAAGCACCTGAATTTAAACCTATGAGCGCCGGATCAGCAAGACCATTACGAGTAACACCTTGTATAATCGCACCAGAAACTGCAAGCGCCATACCTACAATTACTGCTGCTATATTTCTGGGAATCCTAATCTCATTGATGATGTTTTGCTGTTGATTGCTAGGATTATAATTAAAAATAGCCTCTATAATTGTAGAGGCTTGAATTTTGGCGTCACCTATTAATGTAGAAATAAATAGTGTGATTAGTAGTATCATACTTAAACCTATAATATAGGATAAAAACTTCAATGGCGTTGGGTTCTCTCTATTTGTCATGTTAATTGTCCTTTTTATCATATTAACTTACTTAATTAAGAATAAGCTCTGCGACATAAGTCATAAGTTACCAGTAAAGGTTTTCCAGTTTTAGGATCTTTACTTAAAACAACATCAATATTAAAAACTTTTTCTAATATTTCCTGTGTTAATACGTCTTCTGTTGAACCTGTAGCGATGATATCCCCTTCTTTCATCGCAATAAGATGATCTGAGAAACGAATCGCTTGGTTGATATCATGAAGAACCATGACAATTGTACAACCTTGTTCCTGATTTAGCTTCTGAACTAATTCTAGTATTTCTAATTGATGACAGATATCTAAATATGTTGTTGGTTCGTCTAAAAAGATAATATCAGTTCTTTGTGCTAATGCCATTGCAATCCAAACACGTTGTCTTTGACCACCACTTAAATCATTGATTGAACGGTGTCGGAATGTATCAGTTCCTGTAACTTCCATTGCCCAATCAATTTCTTTCTTATCCTCAGCAGTTAATCTACCAAATCCTTTTTGATGTGGAAAACGACCATATGAAACTAATTCCCCAACAGTTAAGCCATCTGCTACTTCAGGTGATTGAGGTAAAATGGCTATTTTTTTTGCAATCTCTTTCGTAGATTGTGTATGGATATTTTCACCATCTAAAAATACTTCGCCTTCTTTAACTGCCAATAAACGTGACAATGCCTTTAGCAAAGTAGATTTCCCGCAGCCGTTAGGACCAATGATTGACGTCACTTTGCCATCTGGTATTTCAACATCTAATTTATTTATAATCGTGTTATCCCCGTAACCAATTTTAACTTGTTGTCCATGCAAACGATTCATAATTTCCCTACTTTCAATAAAATTCTTTCTGTTTATAAAAAATAATTTCTATTTTTAAATTATCAATTTTCAAAGGCATCCCAATTGATAATGATTATCATGAACATCATTATAACATTTTTCAATCTTATTGACTAACATTACTTTTTAAATTGGATAGCTCGATTTGTCATGTCTTGTATATTACTTTTATAAAATAAAAAACGCCCACAGATAAGTCTTCATAGTTCAAAAACTTGTCCGTGGACTTCTATTTAAGTATGTGTGCTCATACCATTTATTTATTCATCTGCAAGAAAGCCATTACCATAGACATCTCTTACATCATGAATTACGAGGAATGCATCTTTATCGATTTGTTTAATTAATCGCTTTGCTTTTGAAACTTGTGTTTTAGAAATAACAACGTATAAGACATCTTTTTCTTCACGCGTATAATAGCCATGTCCGTTTAAAATGGTTAAACCTCTTCCAATTTGCTCGTCTATTGCTTTGGCAAGTTTGTCGGGATTAGTTGAAATAATCGTCATAGCTTTTTTAGTGTTTAAACCTTCTATGACATATTCCATCACTTTTGTTCCTATATAAAGTGATATTACTGTTACTAATACTTTATCAAGTGGAATAACTGTAAGTGAAATTGCAACAACGATCATATCGAAGAAAAGCAAAGCATATGGCGTGCTTACATCGAGGTATTTCGTTGCAATTCTCGCCAAAATTGTTGTACCTGCTGTTGTACCGCCTGCAAGGATAATTACTCCGATTCCTAGTCCAACGCTTACACCACCAAAAATGGCATTCACAATGCTGTTTCCAGTTTCTACTTGCCATGATTCTGTTAAACTCAAAAATAATGAAATAAGAATTGTTACAAGAATAGTTAAGTACATACTTCTCTTACTCAAAAATTTATAACCTATGGCAATCAATACTGCGTTGACCAAGAAGTTAGTGATGGCTGGTGAAATATGAAACGCATAATATAAAATAATTGCTAAACCTGTAACCCCGCCTTCACCTAAGTTACCAGAAATAATAAATGCATTTACACCTGCAGCAAAGATAAATGAACCTAAGACAACTAGTATTAAATCTTTAACCGTTTTATTCACGAAACCATCCCCTTTATATATTTATTAGACTATAAAAATAGTAGCACAACAAAAATGCTGTCACAACTCTATGGAAAGAGTTCTAACAAAGATTTACTATTTAACTAATTTATATGAAGAATAGCTTTCCCTAATAAATATCACTCACAATATAATAATTAAAAATATTCTGAATTTTTAATTTACTTTCATTTCATTGTCTGCTATAATGTTTTTAACTTCTTCAATAGAGAAGTTATCTCCTTTGTGTTGTTTATAATAACAAAACAAATTTTGCTCGAAGTACTATGACTGTACCTAGTCCTTACTGTCATATGTACAATAATATTCATTTCCCATAAAAGCCAAGTGTATTACCATGTGCACTTGGTTTTTATAATGCTTCAATTTCGGTAACTTTAAAAATATTTAAATACCTTTATATCAATAATAAAAAAGTCCAAGCATCTCACCTATATCAATAGACGACATGCCTGGACATATTTATTAGTTAAAATGTATTATCATAGTCACTCTTCGACATATTACCATGCAAATAAACCAACGAAAGCTGCTGTTAATAATGAAACTAGGATACCTGATAATAGCATCATAGGTACATATTTAGATACAAAGTCTGATGTCTTTTTATCAACAATGCCTTTCAATGTACCGATAATCATACCAATCGTTGAGAAGTTTGCAAATGAAATTAAGAATGTTGTAATAACCGCACGATGGTGTGGTGTATAAGATGCAATATCTTTAGAAATTTCACCCATAACAACAAATTCATTTGTAACAATTTTCTTAGCCATTTGTTGTGCTACCAACCACGCTTCATCATAAGGTAAACCGAGTAATAGCGCAAATGGATACATAAACACACCTAAAATTTGGTTTAAACCGAAACTACCTTTAATGCCTATCCATCCTGCTATCAATCCTGTAATCAAATTGATAAAACGATCAAATAGATCAGCTAACGCTACAAAACTAATAACAAATGCGATGATGATTAATACTAATTTACCTGCTGCTAATACAGAATCTCCAAGGAATGAGAAGAATGGTTGACGTTCAACTTCATTGTTTTTAAGACTGTAAATAATATCTTCTTTCTCTTCAACACTTACTGGATTCAACAAGCATGACACAATAATCGCGTTAACGATATTTAGTGGAATTGCCGTTAGTACCAGTTCTCCTGGTACCATTTGTACATACGCACCTACAATAGCTCCCGATACAGAGCTCATTGACATCATTGCGATTGTTAATACACGCATTTCATTCATACGTTTTAGTTGCTCACTTGATACGGCTAATGCTTCAGTATTTCCTAAGAACATCATTTCTATCCCAAAGAATGACTCGAATTTAGGTTGTCTTGTTACTTTAGCTAGTAACCAACCAATACCTCCAATAATTTTCGGTAAAATATTAAAGTACATTAAGATATCAAATAATGGCACTATTAATAATATTGGGAATAAGGCTGCAACAGCCATATCCATCATTTTAACATTTGTCAAACTTGCAAATGCAAAACCTGTACCAGCATGCGCTGACTGAACTACCCAAGCGATACCATTGGCTGCTCCTCTTACTGCTTTTTGACCCCAATCAAAATAAATAAAGAACCATGCTAAAAACAGGTTTAAAACAACTAAGATCCCAATTGATTGCCATTGGATATTTTTGCGATCTCTTGAAAATAATACCGCAATACCAAGAAATACAATTAGACCAATAATGTTGATTAATAAAAACATTTAGCACCCACCTATGATTTAATTTTTTAAAAATTTAGAAACATTGAAATATCAAACTTCTGTACCGTGGACTCTAAAATCAGTTAAATTGCTATGTAAAATATGAAGAATTATGACTCGTGGCTACAGTATTTAATATATGTATGTTTGCTTATAACTTGTATTATACCATGAGCATTTTTTTCTTAAAATATCGATTTTATTAATTTAAGAATTATTATGTCGTAACTTCTCAAATGATTTAAAATAGACAAAAACTTGAAGCAATTTATTAACATCTATATCCATCAATGTGCCACACTTTAATTTCCTCGATGGTATATGTGTATTTGCTCCAAGCTTACTTATATATAAAATTAATCTGTTAATTTTTGAGACACTACAAAGTTTTTATACTTCGCATGTGATGCCATCAGTTCTGAATGCGTACCTTTACCTGTTACCTGTCCTTTGTCTAAGAATATAATTTGACCGGCTTTTTTAATTGTAGACAAACGATGCGCAATGACAATCGTTGTTCTACCTTCCATCAATGTTTCTAAAGCTTCTTGAATTTTCAATTCACTTTCACTATCGAGATTAGCTGTTGCTTCATCAAGTAACAAAATATCAGGATTTTTAACAAAACTTCTAGCAATATCAATACGTTGACGTTGTCCGCCAGACAGTTTCAATCCTCGTTCACCTACAAGCGTGTCATATCCTTCATCAAATTGCATGATAAAATCATGACAGTTCGCTAATTTAGCATAATTAATAAGTTCTTCATCTGAAACATGACGATTAATTCCGTATAAAATATTGTCTCTAATTGTTCCACTCATCATCGAATTTGATTGCATAACATATCCAATTTTGCGTCGCCACTTAGATAACGGGATATCATAGACACTTTCAAGGCCATATTTAATATCACCTGACTCAATTTCATACATACGTTCTATCAGATTAAATATCGTACTTTTACCAGACCCAGAAGGACCTACAAAAGCACTCACTTGACCTTGTGGGATTTGGAACGACACATCATCTAATATTTTCTTCACATCATATTTAAAGTCTACATGTTCAAATGACAATACACCGTCATCAATTAATACATTTTCAGAATCTTCAAGAGCTTCTGTCGGTTCAATAGGTTCTTGCATGATTTCGTATATTCTACTACTTGCACCGACTGCCTTTTTATAATCTGTAACTAACGTGGAAAGATTGATTAAAGGCATAGATAACTGAATAACATAAAATATCATTGCAATTAATGTACCTGCAGTGATTGCACCAGTCGCAATTTCTAATGCACCAAAACCTAAAATAATTGCAATTGTTAGCAACATAACTATACCTGAAATTGGTTGTACAACTGCCGCAATTTTAGCCTGTTTTAAACCTAATTTATATATTTCATTCAAATTTTTATGTGCATTATCTAATTCAAGACGCTCTGTATTTGATATTTTAACAAGACGCATTTCAGTTAGGACACGCCCTAACAAACCACTGAAGTTTGCAATTTCAGATTGTGTACTTGTCGATATCTTTTGCATAATACGACCTAGAGGAATCATAATTAAAACGAATATCGGTATCGTTATAAATGTTAATAATGTCATTTTCCAATCTAAAATAAATAACATGATTAGTGACCCAACTAATGTAACGATTGATGGTAATAAGTTAGGTAGCTTTTGTGAAATAAATTCATTTATCACTTTCGTATCGTCAGTTAATCGACTCATTAATTGACCACTTTCATTTTTGTCAAAGAATGGCATTTTTAATTGTATGATATGCTCCCATAAAACTGAGCGTATCGCATAAATAATCTTTTCACCAATTTTACTTAATAAATATAAACCTAATCCGCTTAATAAAGCATTGATGACAAAGATACCACCAAATAATGCGATTAGATTCCAATTGATATGGCTCACGGAAAATTTATCTACAATTCGTCCAGTAAACAGTGGCACTAATAGTCCACTTAAGCTCCCTAGTGATGAAATAGTGATAGCTGCAACGATAAGACCCACTGGCCATGATAGTTTTTTAAATAAGAAAAACAATGGATTTTCTCGTTTCATAGTTTTACCTCTTCTGTTTGAAATTTATAGTTAATTCATTTAGATAGATACATGCATTTCTATCATATACTTTCTCCCAACAAAACTTTAAAAATCAAATAAAGTGTTGCCCCAAAATACCGCTCATAACATTTATATGATAGAATATTTCTATTGCATTTTTTGTAATAACTTCTCAAAGTCTTTATATTAAAACATGAAAATTAATCGCTTTTGAGTAAGTTTGCTCTTCGTACAAACATTATAACACCTTTAGCTACACACGTAATATATTTGCATTATTTTTCAAATTAACTGCAGAAAACTTTATTTTCAACAATTTAATTAAGGTGAAGTGAATTAGCAATGATTTCCGTAAGTAGGAATAACCATTGCTTTTAGGGAATATTTAAGAATTGGAAAAGGGAAGATTAACGCTTTATGAAAAATTTAATATCTATTATCATCATTTTATGTTTAACATTAAGTATTATGACACCATATGCACAAGCTACTAACAGTGACGTAACCCCTGTACAAGCAGCAAATCAATATGGTTATGCAGGTTTGTCGGCTGCATACGAACCGACGAGTGCTGTTAATGTAAGTCAAACTGGACAATTACTGTATCAATACAATATCGATACTAAGTGGAATCCAGCGTCTATGACTAAATTAATGACAATGTACTTAACATTGGAAGCTGTAAATAAGGGGCAGCTTTCACTTGATGACACAGTCACAATGACGAACAAAGAATATATTATGTCTACACTACCTGAGTTGAGTAATACGAAACTATATCCTGGACAAGTATGGACAATCGCAGACCTATTACAAATTACAGTATCTAATTCTAGTAATGCCGCGGCATTAATTTTAGCTAAGAAGGTATCAAAAAACACCAGCGATTTCGTTGATTTAATGAATAACAAAGCTAAAGCTATCGGAATGAAAAATACACATTTCGTCAATCCAACGGGTGCTGAAAATTCAAGATTACGTTCATTTGCACCAACAAAGTATAAAGACCAAGAACGTACTGTAACGACTGCTAGAGACTATGCCATTTTAGATTTACACGTGATTAAAGAGACACCTAAAATATTAGACTTTACAAAGCAGTTAGCACCAACAACGCATGCAGTTACGTATTACACATTCAACTTTTCATTGGAAGGTGCAAAAATGAGTTTGCCTGGTACAGATGGTTTAAAAACTGGATCAAGTGATACAGCAAATTACAACCATACGATTACTACCAAACGAGGTAAATTTAGAATTAATCAAGTTATCATGGGTGCGGGAGACTATAAAAACCTTGGTGGCGAGAAGCAACGTAATATGATGGGGAATGCATTAATGGAACGCTCATTTGATCAGTATAAATATGTAAAAATATTGTCTAAAGGTGAGCAAAGGATAAATGGTAAGAAATATTATGTTGAAAACGATCTTTACGATGTTTTACCAAGTGATTTTAGTAAAAAAGATTATAAACTTGTAGTCGAAGATGGTAAAGTACACGCGGACTATCCAAGAGAATTTATTAATAAAGATTATGGACCTCCAACTGTAGAAGTTCATCAGCCAATTATTCAAAAGGCAAATACTGTTGCTAAAAGTATGTGGGCAGAACATCCATTATTCACTATCATTGGTGGTGCATGCCTAGTCGCTGGATTAGCACTTATTGTTCATATGATAATCAATCGTTTATTTAGAAAAAGAAAATAAAACATACTAAAAACGGACAAGTTGCACATTATAAAGCTGCGAAACTTGTCCGTTTTATATTTATTTTATAATAACCTAAGTTAATTTATCGTTTAGTATCGATAGTTCTATATAATTTATTTAGCATCTTTACCATATAATTCTTGTTTGATTTTAGTCGTCGAAATGCCTTCTGTACGTTTTAAATAAATGACTTCACATTTATCCTTTAAGAAGTCGAATTCACCTTCCCAGTCATGTCCCATAACAAAAACATCTACATCAAATTTTTCGACATCGTCTTCTTTTTGTCCCCAGCCCTTTTCTGGAATGACTAAATCGACATAGCGTATTGATTCAAGCATCATTTTTCGTTGTTCATAATCATAATAAGATTTTTTATGTTTAATTTGATTAAATTCATCTGTTGATAATGCTACTATTAAATAATCGCCCATCTCTCTTGCACGACGAAGCAATTCGATATGACCATAGTGAAGTAAGTCATATGTGCCATATGTTATTACACGTTTCATTAAGTTATCCTCCTCATATTGTCACATCATAGGATTGCAGTTTATGGTCATCAATGTACACGTTATCGTTTTAACATTGATTTTGTTCGATGTGCAAACTTTCTCCCTTTAAGTTGTATCAAGAATTTTTTATAAGTCGGCCTATTAATGCCCACTTGAATTAATGTTTGTCGCCACAATTCGTATATTTCTCTATCCCAATTCTCACCAATAAATTCAACTGTATTTATAATGTCAAACATGTTTTGCGATACATAATCAGAATGCTGCATAGACATAATATAGTCTTTTACGAGTTGAATTGTCGTGTGCGTTACTGCTGGGTGTTCGTTCATATAATATTTTAATGAATTATTGAATAAAATACGATCAACCATATCACTATATAATAGCCTTTGTTCAGGTAATAGTAACATTTCCATGACTCGTTGTCTTATTTTCATAATTTCTGTGATATATCTAATAAAATCTTCATCGTTACTTGTAGCATGTGTATCTATATCGTTATCTCCGACAATCATCTGTGAAACTAAATGTATATCCGTAGCTTTTTGCATCGCTTTGACAAGTATTTCGTGATTGTAAGTGTTAGCTAAAGTTTCGTCACACTGTAATTCAGCAAATTTAGCACTGAATAACTTTCCGTCAAAAGACATCATTGATAACAAATCTGGTTGTTCCGTTAATGTAACGATTCGATTGTCTTTAATAAACTCATCAGCACTTTTCAATTTCCATTCACCATGGTAATTGTAAGCTCGCTGCCCTATTACCATATCAATATTATCATTATTTTTGAAAGCAGCAGTTAACCTATCTAATTTACCTGGCAATACGATTGATGTTGGTTTTATGACCATAAATGCGTCACTATCATGTGGATCTGTCATTTTGATATCCATCAAACCTTTATTAATACACGTAGCTATCGAAGCATTTTGTAATTGTATTAATGAAATATGCTTGAGTTCTCTTTGTAACCGTTCAATCATAGGAATTGTTTGATCAGTAGAACCACCATCAATACAAAGGATTCTATAGTGTTCTTTACTCTCAATAGATATTAACAATTGTCGAATTGTTGCCTCATTATTACATGTAGGTATGATTATCGTAAGCCTCATTTTGTCACCATCTTATCTATATATTCTGTGAGCTGATGTAAACTTTTATCAGTATTATACTTATGCCAATCTTTAAATAACGGACTTAATAGATGTTCTTTTTCTTGTATCGTCATTATTAAATCTTCTTCAGTATACACTTTGTAGCTATCCGGTATTGCTTTGTAAAATTGATTCAGGCCTCTCACTTTATCATATGTTCCTTCATCATACACATAAAATATAGTTGGAATATCTAACAAGCTAGCTTCTATTGGCAGCGAACTATAGTCGCTAATAATTATATCTGACATTAGCATTAATGTAGACGTGTCGATTGAAGATACGTCATCAATGTCTGAATGTTCAATTGATGGATGTAATTTATTAATCAGTGTATATCCTGGTAAACATTTTTCAAAATAAGCTTTATCAATAGCCCTATTATCTGCTTTATCTTCTCTATATGTTGGTACATATAATACCAACTTATTTGTAATTCCATATTTATCCTTTAACTCTGCCTTAACCGTTGCTCTATCAGCTGTGTAATATTTATTAATTCTCGGAAGCCCAAAATACAGCATTTGCTCTTCTGTTGCACCTAAAGACTGTTTAAAACATTGTGACATTTGTTCACAACCCACTAAGTAAAAATCCGTCGCTTGATAAACTTTACGGTACTGCTGAACCATTGCCTTGTCAGACACATCGACATGATGATCTGTTAATCCAAAGTTTTTTAATGCACCACTTGCATGCCACGTTTGAACAATGTGTTGATTAGAAGTCTTATTATATCCACCTAGTAATAGGTAATAATTATCGATAATAATCATCTGCGCGCTTTTCAAAGCCTTAATTTGTTTTACCAATGTTCGATTAGTCATTTCTATCACATCAACATCGTCGCTAAGTTCAGATAAATAAGGCGCTTGTTTTGGTGTTGTTAAAACAGTTTTCTGATACGACGAATTATTTAATGCTTTGATGATAGGCTTAATATCTTCTGGAAAAGTCATCATAAATACGATATGCGGTTTATCAATCACTTGAGGCGTAATCATTTTAGAAAGTATTCGAACTACCAAATGATAAAATTTCTTTATTAAAACGTTCATAATACACCAACTTAATATGTTATTTACTTAAATTATAAACAAAAATGAACCCCACTTCCATTTATTAATGGTTAGCGGGGTTTCGTCATATAAATATATTACAAGAAGTCTGCAAATTGATCTCTATATTTCATGTGTAGGTACGCACCAATTGCAAAGAAAATGGCAACAATACCGAAATTGTATAACATTAATTTCCAATGATCCATGAAATACCATTCGTGATATAAAATTGCTGCACGGTATGATTCAGCAATAAAGTAAACTGGATTATATTTCATCATTTCATGAATTAAACCACTGATACCATGGTTCTTTGGTAGCCACAAAATTGGTGAAAAGTAAAATAATATTCTTAATATTGCTTGCATTAACATTTGTGTATCTCTAACTAACACACCGAGTGTTGATGTTAATAACGTCACCGAGGCAGTTAAGAAAAAACAAAACGGTACATATATCAATAATTGAATGATATGTATTGATGGATAAATACCAGTAAACATACATGCAATTATCACAAGTAAAAGTAAGCCTAAATGTCCATAAAATCTACTTGTCACAATATATGTCGGTATTATCGATAACGGGAAGTTCATTTTCGATACTTGATTAAACTTTTGTGTAATTGCTTTAGTACCTTCTAAAATACCTTGGTTGATGAAGAACCACATACTGATACCAACCAATAACCAATAAACAAAAGGTACACCATGAATTGGTGCATTACTTCTTATTCCTAATCCAAAAACCATCCAGTAAACCATAATTTGCATAACAGGGTTAATTAATTCCCAAGCCACACCTAAATAGTTACTATGATTGATAATTTTAACTTGAAACTGAGCCAGTCTTTGAATTAAATAAAAGTTCTTTACATGTTCTTTAAAAACTGTTCCTATTGCTGACATTCCATTAAACCACACTTTCAAATGTTTAACTATTTCTCTACTTAACTAAATAGTATTATAATAATTGTTGTAAATACTATCACTATACATGGATGCTATCAAAATTATTGTCTAGTTCTTTAAAATATTAGTTTATTACAAATACATTATAGTATACAATCATGTAAGTTGAAATAAGTTTAGTTTTTAAATATCATTGTTATCATTGATGATTAACATTTTGTGTCAAAACACCAACTCTGATAATAACAAAATCTTCTATACACTTTACAACAGGTTTTAAAATTTAACAACTGTTGAGTAGTATATTATAATCTAGATAAATGTGAATAAGGAAGGTCTACAAATGAACGTTTCGGTAAACATTAAAAATGTAACAAAAGAATATCGTATTTATCGTACAAATAAAGAACGTATGAAAGATGCGCTCATTCCCAAACATAAAAACAAAACATTTTTCGCTTTAGATGACATTAGTTTAAAAGCATATGAAGGCGACGTCATAGGGCTTGTTGGCATCAATGGTTCCGGCAAATCAACGTTGAGCAATATCATTGGCGGTTCTTTGTCGCCTACTGTTGGCAAAGTGGATCGTAATGGTGAAGTCAGCGTTATCGCAATTAGTGCTGGCTTGAGTGGACAACTTACAGGGATTGAAAATATCGAATTTAAAATGTTATGTATGGGCTTTAAGCGAAAAGAAATTAAAGCGATGACACCTAAGATTATTGAATTTAGTGAACTTGGTGAGTTTATTTATCAACCAGTTAAAAAGTATTCAAGTGGTATGCGTGCAAAACTTGGTTTTTCAATTAATATCACAGTTAATCCAGATATTTTAGTCATTGACGAAGCTTTATCTGTAGGTGACCAAACTTTTGCACAAAAATGTTTAGATAAAATTTACGAGTTTAAAGAGTAAAACAAAACCATCTTTTTCGTTAGTCATAACTTAGGACAAGTGAGACAATTTTGTACTAAGATTGCTTGGATTGAAGGCGGAAAGTTAAAAGATTACGGTGAACTTGATGATGTATTACCTAAATATGAAGCTTTCCTTAACGATTTTAAAAAGAAATCCAAAGCCGAACAAAAAGAATTTAGAAACAAACTCGATGAGTCCCGCTTCGTTATTAAATAAACCGAAAAAACCGAGAATCTCCATTTAAGGATTTCCTCGGTTTTATTTTTGTCATCATGATTATTTCGCCTTTTTTATTTTTCTTTTTGCTTTGGCTATTTTATACATAAATATTGGAATACTCTTTAATCTACCAATACGTTTCCAATCTATTAATGCTCTATATATCCATTCAATGTTTAATTTTCTAAAGATATAAGGCGCTCTCTTTTTAGCCCCAGCAAATACTTCAAGAGAACCACCTACGCCCATCATCACTGTAGATTCAAATTGGTTTTCATGTGTCATAATCCATTCTTCTTGTTTAGGGAATCCCATACCTACAAATATGTAATCAGGTTTAAACAGTTTAATTCGTTTCACTACTGTCTCATCTTCTAAATCAATATAACCGTGATGATGTGCAAACGATATGTTTGGATATCTTTGTTGCAATGCATATTGTGCCGCTTCTACAACTTCATTAGTTGCCCCTAGCAAAAATACTTTTTGATGATTTACATGAGCAATTTTCAAACATTCATCCATCAACTCAATACCAGGTATACGATGCGCTAGAGGTTGCTTTAAACGATGCGAAGCTTTGACTACTCCTGTCCCATCAGCAACAATATAGCTCGCTTGATTTATTAACTCTAAATACGCTTGATGTGTCGTCGCGTAATTCACTATTTCAGGGTTGGCTGTTACTATAAAAAGATTATTCGTTGATTGATTTGCAAAAAAGGTTTTAATATTTTCAACCATTTGCAACATTGTTGTATTATCAAAATCGACCCCTAAAATGTCAACTTTGGCTGTATTGGATCTTTCTTCAACAGTCATAACAGGAATCTCCTATCTTATTTCATTATTATGTTAGTGTAATCAATATTAACAGTATTTATATTCATCCTATTTATATCGAAATGATTTTGCTTTATTTTAACACATATTCACCTTTTCAAAAATTAAAATTAGTTTAACTAAGGTAAGTCTAAAGTCTAACGCTATTGATGCCAATATCATTTATAATAAGTGATAAGCAAACTTTAAATTAATATCTTATATGAGGTTAACAATGAATTATTTATCAAACTTTTTTAATACGACAATTCAACTTAATATATACATTATCGTTATTGTTGCAGCTTGTTATATTGCTATTCATCAATATAGACATAAGCCTGTTTTGAACTATTTAGATGTCATTTTAAACTATATCCCTGTTTTAACACATGAATTTGGTCATGTACTGTTTAATAAACTCGCTGGTGGCCGTGCAAAAGATTTAGTCATTGTAACAAATCCACGAGAGCGACAACAGACATTACAACAAGGATT
>OFLS01000343.1_pt1 | contig 16805 bp, 16 predicted proteins | sample 1540891 | NCBI WGS metagenome assembly OFLS01 (sample SAMEA4413038, study PRJEB24355) | metagenome | biome: human; feature: gut; material: faeces | place: United Kingdom | collected 2010
ATCTGTAAGCGCGCCAAGTTTGTCACCGTTACAGAACGAAATCATTGTAGGACCATCCCACGGTTCCATTAAATAACTATAAAATTCATAAAACGCACGTACATTTGCATCATTCGCTTCATTGTATAACCAAGGTTCAGGTATGAGTAGCATCGCTGCCTTTTCTGGCTCCATGGCTAACGATAAGAACTCTAGCGCATTATCTACAATAGCAGAGTCACTACCATCCTCATCGACAATTTGAAACACTTTATGTTGATCCTCGCCAAATAATGTTTCGATTAATTTATGTTGGCGTGCTCGCATCCAGTTTACATTACCTTTAATCGTGTTAATCTCACCATTATGCATTAACATACGGTTAGGATGTGCCCTTTTCCAACTCGGGAATGTATTCGTACTAAATCTCGAATGCACTAACCCTAGCTTTGATTGATATAAATCATCCGATAAATCTGTATATAGTTTTTTAATTTGGTCTGATCGTAACCAACCTTTATATACAATTGTTTTGCGTGATAAGCTCGTAAAATACAATTCTAAATCGCACTGAGTCGAATAGAACTCTAATTGTTTTCTCGCTAAAAACAAACGCTTTTCAACATCTTCAATGTCCCTAATATCAATAAACACTTGTTGAATGACTGGCATCGTATCTGCTACATGTTTAGCAATGGCATCTTTATTAACTGGTACATTACGATAACCAAGAATTGATAACCCTTCGCCTTCAAAATATTTTTTAAAAACTACTTCATGTTCAGAACCTAAAATGCGTTCTTTGGAAAAAAATAACCCCACGGCATATTCACCTTCACCTGGGATATCAAAGTCCGTTACATGTTGTTTGAAAAATGCAAAAGGTATTTCAGTCATAATACCTGCGCCATCACCAGTGATGCCATCTGCGCCGACCCCGCCCCTATGATCTAAGCGTCGCAACATTTCAAGCGATTTATCAATGATGTCGTGAGACCTTTTATTATCCATATTCGCATAAAAACCAATACCACACGCATCATGTTCCTCACGATAGTCATATAAGCCTTTAATTAATTTCTCATTGTGCATGATGCACACCCCTTTTTTAGAATATTCTGATATTAGTTATTAATGATAATTACTATAATCTAAAAAATTTATCTGTTCAATATATAAAATAGAAGATATTCATCTAAAAAATAGAACATTCATCAATAATATTGCTATAATAGTTACAAAACACTCATTTTCGGAGGTGCCTATATCGCTATGGAAATTAAACAATTAAGATATTTTATCGAGGTCGCTAAAAGAGAACATATCTCTGAAACAGCACTTGAACTAAACATTGCTCAATCAGCGATAAGCCGTCAAATTACATTATTAGAACAAGAACTTAATGTGTCTTTATTTAAAAAGCAAGGTCGCAATATTACGCTCACATCTGAAGGGAAATTATTATTTAATGAAGCTCTGCGTATTATTGAACATTTAGATAGCACGATTGAACAATTTCAAAGCCATGGATTAACTAAAAATAAAAGTATCTACATTGGCTATGATGAGAGTGACGTATCCCACATGTTACTACCACTTATCCAAACGTTTCATTTACAAAATGATACACATGTCATACCGAGCTTATTAGAACATGACACAATTATAAATAGCGTATTAAATGGGAATATAGACATTGGTTTCACGGAACTTACACCAGAAATACGTAAACACAAACAATTACATATGCTACCTTTATTCGAAGAGCACTATCATTTATATGCGCCTTCAGACGATCCAATTACGATGGCGACACACCCACCATTAATTCAGTTTGAGCATAGTCATATTTATTGCTTGGCACCATTTGCCGAAACTGTAAAAAAACAATTGCGCAAGATTACTAAATCAGATGTATACACAATCAGTAGCCAACCACTTGCGCAGTATCTCCTTCGTCAAAAAGAAGGTTACATCATTTCATCACAAAATATACATTTACCAGAATCTAAATCATGGATAGATATAAAATTAGATCATACTGAATTAAAAAGAACGATATGTGCTATTACGAAGGAGCCTTATACAAAGAGTGATATTGGCATATTATTAACACTTATTCAGCAATTAATGACTAAAACGTCTACCTTCCATTAAGTAATTCGATGCTATCAATGATGATTTTCGTTTTACACTTAGCAGTAATATCTTTGAAAATAAAAAATTAAGGGCGTATAATCACCATATTAATTCATTCATAGAATTGGGGTTTTGTTTTTGAAATATAGAAATTTATTTACAAAGCCATTTAATATAATTTTAGGTTTGTTCTGCATCGCATTCATTGGTGCTATTTTATTTACATTCAATAATGAGAACTTTTACAACAAACCAATTGGTCAAATTATAGATGTCAAACATGTTTCTTCGACACCTACAAAAGATGCACAAAATAATCGTGATATTAAATATAAAAATCAATTAAAAGTCAAAATATTAAATGGTCAATTTGCTGGAGAAACGACGACGATTAATCATCAGTACGTCAAATCGCAAGCAGATTCTGAGGCATTTCGCACACACGAAAAAGTATTATTACATATTTCTAACAAGCCGAGTGATGCTTATATTATAGAAAAGAAGCGTGATACCTTAACGGTTATCATCACTGGTTTGTTCTTATTAACTGTATTATTGGTTGGTCGCAAAGTCGGACTGCAATCGATTTTATCGTTAATCTTGAATTCTATTGCCATATTAATCGCAATTTACATTCATATTCAACATAGCAATATTAATTTATTCTTACTCATGACCATTGCCATGATCTGTTCAACAATACTCACTTTATTGCTCGTTACAGGCTGGCATATGCGTACACTCATTACCATAGCCAGTACAATTATCGGAACTTTTTTGAGTATAGGTTTAACAGAATTAATCATATATATGACAGATGGTAAAGGCATTAAATATGAAACGATGAACTTTTTATCATTACCACCGAAAGATATCTTCCTAGCCTCAGTGTTAATAGGTTCACTTGGCGCTATTATGGATGTTGCAATTACAATTGCTAGTGGTATGCATGAAATTTTACAGCGTACGCCGCACATTTCAATGAGGAGATGGGCGCTTGCTGGACGAAACATCGGCCAAGATATTATGGGAACAATGACTAACATCTTATTATTCTCATATTTATCCGGTGCACTACCTATGTTTTTAATCTTTTTAAAAAATGCAAATACTGTGACTTATACTATTTCGATGAATTGGTCGTTAGAAATTGCGCGCGCACTAACAGGTGGTATAGGTATCGTACTTACAATTCCTATCACAATATTGTTTATGGAAATATTTGAAACATTAAGGAGGGCGAAACAATGAATGCTGTATTTATATTGGCGTTATTGCTCCTCTTTCTGATGATAATTTTCGGAGGTAAAAAGGGATTCATCTCTTATTTAACCCTATTTTTAAATTTCACTATTTTAATTATTAGTATTGTGTTGATTATTTTTGGCGTACCGATTTATGTCGTCACATTCTTTTTCTGCATTATTATTGGCGCTTGTAATTTATTCGTACTCAATAGTTACAATGTTAAAACACAAGCTGCATTTATCAGCACTATCGTTACAACAATATTGTTGATTACACTCATTTATTTATCGGTCTACTTCGGTCATCTACAAGGCTTTTCAACCGAACAACAAGATGAAACATATGTGTATTCAATGAATATTGGCATTGATATGGTTCAATTTATGGTGTTCACTATTATTCTTGCTGTTATTGCAGCTGTGATAGATTTAACGATTACCATTAGTTCACCCATTTATGAATTGCATCAAGTAAATCCAACACTTACGCAATACGAATTATTCCAATCTGGCATGCGTGTTGGTAGAGAAATTTTAGCGACATCTGCGAACACGATTTACCTTGCCTTTTTTGGTGGCCAACTTGCTTTATTTATTTGGTTTTTCAAACTTAAATATTCATTTGGTCATATTATAAACTCGAAAATATTTGCCCAAGAATTTATTTCTATTATTTTAGGCGGTATTGCCGTTGCAATCAGTATTCCGATTACGGCTTGGATTACGGCATTTTTAATAAAAAGACCATCTCGACAGCGCAAAAATGATGAGTCTATCAATTAATCGCAACTAGCAATATAACTTAAGTTAAGCGACCTGTGGATATATGTCAATTGTTCACTAGGTCGCTTTTTACTATATTAAATTGTCCGGTGATCTATAACAAAAAGCACCTTTATTCATCATTAATTGTTGTGGTCGACGATGAGTAAAGATGCTTTTAAATTTAATTTATTTTATAGTTAACGCCATAATATGAACAGGTCTTCCGATGAACATACTATCTCCCATATATTGATATCCTTGTTGGCGATAAAGTGCCATGGCATGTGGATTGTCAGTATTAACCGTTAACACAATCTCATTAATATCCTGAAATGTTGAAGTGATAAATGACGCCAATTTTTCCATTACCACTTTACCTATTCCTCTATTACGATAACGTTGATCAACACTAAATGACCTGAAAAATACTGCATCTTGGTTATCGCTAAATGGTGCGACCCCTTTTCCACGATGTAATGTAAAAAAGGCCACACATTGCCTGCCATCCATTACAACGATGGGATACCTTTCATTATCAGACATTGCAGCTGTAATATTTTCCTCTGGCGTTTTAACAAACTTCAAATCACTTTCACTTAATTGAAAAGCTTCTAACATCGAATAATCTTGTGGGACATAATGTCGTAACATGATGGTGTCATTATTTGTCATGTTTACCACCATACGTTTCAATCCAAACTTTGACAGCAGGCGCAATCAACACATCATTATCTTTATCAATCCAGCGTATATCCGTAATTTCATTATTGATAGTTACGTTTTCCCAATCGATTTTGGTTAATGCGCGAAATCCATTTAACTCAGTTAACATATCCTGTTGTGGATATGCAGGACCTACAATTGTCCCGATATATTCAATTTCATCCATTGTTAATGTTAAATTTAATTCTTCTTTTACTTCTCTTAACAGCGCTTGTACTCGTGATTCCCCTTCTTCTATTTTACCACCTGGGAAATAATACTTTTCGCGATTCCTTACTTGAACAAGTAATATTTTATCAGCTGTTTCTTCAACTAAACAGACACATTTAATCATCTTTGACACCCCAACTTTGTGAAATCAATTTTTCAAATTATACTGTACAATTATGTTATCATATATGAGTAGTTATAGCGCAAAACGTTAGCAATTCAGCGCACCCAATTTTTCATATAAACAGAAGATACTAGGGGGAATTATTATTATGGCAAAACGTTCCAAATCACAACGTTTATCAAGTTTACTAAATGTCGCAGGTTTCATAGTCGACGGCTACAATGGCTATAAATATCATGCTAAAAATAAAAAATTAGTATATCTTTCATTAGGTTTAAGCACTGTAGGAACCGTGTTAGACTTTTACATTTCAATTAAGTCACCACGTAAGTTCAAAAAAGCAGTGGCAGTTGTTACTTTAATAACAAACGGTGCTAGATTATTTACAAGCATTCGCAAAGTAAAGCATGAATACTAATTCAGAAAAGGATTGGTCGAACATAGAACATGAAGTTCATTCGACCAATCCTTTTTCTTATACAAAAATTCCTATTACAACAATCACGACTTTGATAGCCCCGCCATAAAGTTTAGGATTCAATCCAACTTTTCAGCTTGTGAAATGTAATAGGAATTCATTATATATTTATATACGTAAGACTTTAGTGAATATATCTATAATTATTTACTTGGTAAGCTGGTACCGTTCTGTAAGTTAAAATACCTGGTGCAGCTGAATAGTTCATTTCTGAAACTAAAATACTACCATCGTTATTTACACGTTCTACAAACATAACATGACCATAGTAACCTACATCTGTTTGAGCGATAGAACCTACAGTAGGTCTATTGTCGATAGTGTAACCATCTGCTGCCGCTGCGTTATCCCAGTTATTAGCATTCCACCAATAAGTACTAATACCTTTACCAATTTCAGCACGACGATTAAATACATGATATGTACATTGACCCCATGTATATAAGTTTTGGTGACTGAATACTGGTGTATTGTAACCTCTATTCGTAGTTGTTGCAGATCCTGAGTTCGTAGATGCATTACCAGTTACTTTCAATTTTTGACCCGGATAAATAAAGAAATTATTTAAGCCATTTAAGCTCATAATTTTTTGATAAGTTGTACCATATTTTGATGCGATTAATGACAATGAGTCACCTGCTTGTACTGTGTAGTATGATCCACCGCCTGAGTTCGTTGATGGACGGCTACTATTGCTCGCAGCGTTACTTGAGCTAGCAGTACCTGATACTTTTAATTTTTGACCTGGATAAATAAAGAAATTATTTAAACCATTAAGTCGCATAATGTTTTGGTAAGTTGTACCATATTTTGATGCGATTAATGATAATGAGTCGCCTGCTTGTACTGTGTAGTATGATCCGCCACCTGAGTTCGTTGATGGACGGCTACTATTACTCGTAGAATTACTTGAGCCAGATACTTTTAGTACTTGGTTTGGGAAAATTAGATTAGATGTTAAATTGTTTAATGACTTTAATTTAGCAATCGAAATCCCATACTTATTTGAAATTGCCCACACTGATTCACCCGGTTTTACTGTGTGAGTTGTAGCCGCATTTGCTTGAGTTGCCGCAACAGCGCTAATCGCGCTTGTCCCAATAATAGCTGCAATTACTTTTTTTTGCACTTTAAAATCCTCCTCTTGCTTAACTTTCCTAACATTCTTTTATCCGAATTTATGAATACTACATCATTATACGATTTTATTATGTATAATAGGTTGATGTTTGATGACATTATGATTACAAAAAAATCATATACTGTATCATCAAATTTTATAATTACCCCTTAAAATTATTACAACTTATTAGATTTTACAATATCTAAATTATTACAATTTCATAATATTTCACTATAAAATGATTACAATCCCTTTCTCTATTGGAAATAATTTTATTGTCAAACAATAACGCCCTACAAACATAAGCATGAACTTTGCTTGTAGGACGCAATATAATCTATTTTGCTAATGACGTTTCTATTGCCTTAATCTCATCTTTAGATAAATTAACAGGTTTCTCTCCATCTTTGACATCTTCCTGCAACGCTTTTTGAGCTTCTTTTGAATGATACAATTCTACGATTTTAGCATATGTTTTGTTATCCAAGTCTTTGTCATTAACTGCAACAATATTAATATATGGCTTTACAGCATCTGAATTTGATTTTTCTAAAAATATCGGATCATTTTTAGGATCTTTACCCGCTTTAGTTGCTACACCGTTATTAATAACTGCAATATCGACATCAGATAAAGCACGTGCAGTTTGTTGTGCATCTACTGCAGTAATTTTTAAATGTTTTGGATTTGACGTTATATCTTTCACTGTACCTGCTAATCCGAAATCTTTTTTCAGTTTTATTAAACCAGCTGCTTCTAATAGTTTAAGTGCACGTGCTTGGTTTGATACATCATTTGGAATGACAACTTTAGCACCATCTTTAACCTTTTTGACATCTTTAATTTTATCTGAGTAAATGCCCAACGGTGCTAAAACTGTTGTACTCAATGCTGAAATCTTTGTTCCTTTATGTGCCTTCTTATACTGATCTAAAAATGCAAAATGTTGGAATGCATTCATATCAATATCACCATCGTTTAATGCTTTATTCGGTAAATTGTAATCGGAGAAGTGCTTAATCTCCACATCAATATCATCTTTTTTAGCTAATTCTTTAACCTTCTCCCAAGCCTTAGTGTCATTTGATGCGACACCAATTGTTACTTTTTTATCATTGTTACTACCACACGCTGCTAATAATACAAGTGCTACGATAACTAACCCAATCAATCTTTTCATTTTATCAATTCCTTTCAAAATCTTCACTATATATCATTAATGTCTACGTATGAATCTAGCTAGGACATTCCCTAGCGTTTGAATCACTTGGACAATAATGACTAATACAATAACGGTAATAATAATGACCGTCGTATCAAATCTTTGATAACCATACACTAAAGCTAAGTCTCCTATACCACCACCGCCAACAGCTCCTGCCATCGCCGTACTTCCAATAAGTCCAATAATCGCAGTGGTAATTGCTAATACTAATGAACCTAACGCTTCAGGAATTAAAAAATATCTAATGATTTGTAGTGGTGAAGCGCCCATCGCTTTCGCCGCTTCAATAATCCCCTCGTCTACTTCTAATAATGAGTTTTCAACAAGTCGTGCAATGTAAGGTGCCACATATACTGTTAAAGGCACGATGGCAGCAGTCGTACCAATTGAAGTACCTACTACTAATTTTGTGAATGGCACAATCGCAATTAACAAAATAATAAATGGTAGTGACCTTAAAATATTGATTATAGGATTTAAAACTTGATGTATCACTATATTCGGCCATATGCCTTGTTTTCGAGTAATTACCAATAAGACACCTAATGGAATACCAATCACTGCTCCTAAAAATAAAGCAATAGATACCATATATAACGTTTCGTACAATGCTTGTAATAACTGTGCACTGTCTAAATCAGAACCAAACATATGTTAATGCACCTCCTCAAATTGAATATTTTTCTCTTTGAAATATTGATTTATTGCCGTGTCATCAAATTGTTGATCTATATTAAATCGAAGCCACATATAACATACGGTGTTACCTTGTATTTCTGACATAGATGAAAATAAAATTTTAACCTCTCTGCCACAAATTTGAATCAAGTCATTTATAATCGGTTGTGTCACCTGAGTTTCCTCGACGAAGATTTTATAATCTTTAAAATCGCCAACTTGTTCGTCATTCAATCGACGAATCAATGATGTACTTGGCTCAGTCTGTATAACTGTAGACACAAAATTTTGAGCAATCGTCGTTTTAGGATGACTAAACACCTCTTTAACAGTTCCTGTTTCAACCACTTGACCCTTTTCCATTACAGCAACACGATTACAAATGTCTTTAATAACGCGCATTTCATGTGTAATCATCATAATTGTAATGCCAAAGGTTTGATTGACATTCTTTAATAACGTCAATATCGAAGCAGTCGTTGCTGGATCCAATGCGCTTGTTGCTTCATCGCATAGGAGTATTTTCGGATTAGTAACAAGCGCTCTTGCAATAGCCACCCTTTGCTTCTGCCCACCAGATAATTCATCAGGAAATTGGTCTTTTTTATCACTCAATCCTACAAATTCAAGCATTTCCGTTACTCGTTGCTTAATTTCTGTTTTGCTTTTCTTACTTAAAATGAGTGGCATTGCTACATTTTTAAATACCGTAGCTGAATTTAATAAATTGAAATGCTGAAATATCATACCGATATCTTTCTTAATGTCCCTCATCATTTTATCGCTATAATTCGTAATATCATGTCCATCTACAATCACTTGTCCATTCGAGGCAGCTTCAAGATGATTCACGAGTCTTACCAACGTACTTTTTCCTGCACCACTATATCCAATCACACCAAAAATATCATTGCGATTGACCGTAAATGATACGTCCTTCAAAGCATCTATTGTTTGCTTTTTCTTATTAAAGGTCTTACTTACCTGTCGAAACTCAATCATGCAAAGCCCCCTCCTACAAATTCTTATTAATCCACTAGGAATAAGAGCATTATATGTAAAATTGCATATATCGTCAATACAATTTGCCGAATTTTCTAAAAAATTAAAAAATAAGTAATTCATGAGACAATGACGAATTGTGAGACTACTATGACATTTATCAAATTAAATCCATAAAAATGTCCACCAAACCTCCATAACTCAATCACGAATGATTAACATCGCACAAAAAAAGCACTAGCATATTCAAGAACAACAAACGTTGAACTCAAAATATATGCCAGTGCTGCTATTATTTATAGCGTATCTAGTGCTTGTTTTAAATCATCGACTAAATCTTCAGTATCTTCAATACCTACAGAAATTCTTACAAGTCCGTCTGTAATACCTTCTTTAGCTCGAATATCTGCTGGAATGGATGCATGTGTCATCAATGCAGGTACTGAAATTAAACTTTCCACTGCACCTAAACTTTCAGCTAATGTGTAATACGATGTTGCTTTAATCAATTGTTTGGCACTTTCTGTATTTTTCACTTCAAATGCAATCACACCTGTATGGCCATCCGCTTGAGCCATATGGACATCATGATTTAAATGACTTTCAATACTTGGATGGAACACTTGTTGCACAGCTGGATGTGCTTGTAACATTTTAATAATTTCAATAACACTGCGATTAATTTGTTCCATACGTAAACCTAATGTTTTAATACCCCTCACAAGTAAATAGCTATCTTGAGGTCCTAAAATGCCACCTGTTGAATTTGAAATAAATGCTAAACGTTCTGCAAGCTTGTCATCCGATGTTGCAACTAAACCAGCAACGACATCACTATGTCCACCTAAATATTTCGTTGCAGAATGTAAGACAATATCGATGCCTAAATCTAATGGATTCTGATAATAAGGTGTCATAAATGTGTTATCAACAACTGAAATCAAACCGTGTTCTTTCGCAATTTCAGCAGACTTTTTAATGTCAGTAACACGTAATAATGGATTAGAAGGTGTTTCAATAAACAACATCTTTGTTGTTGGGCGTATCGCTTGTACAATTGAATCTGTATGAGTTGTATCTACAAAATCCACTTCAATGCCAAATCGTGTAAATACTTTTGTCAATGCGCGATAAGTACCGCCGTATACATCTGAATTTAAAATAATATGATCACCTTTGTCCAACAGCATAACAACTGCACTGATTGCTGCAACACCTGAACTAAATGCAAAGCCATGTTGGCCATTTTCTAATGTCGCAATAACGCTTTCTACAGAACTTCTTGTTGGATTCGCAGTACGAGAATATTCATATCCTTGACGTAAATCACCAATATCATCTTGTAAATATGTACTTGTTTGATAAATTGGTGTTGTAACGGCACCTGTATAATCGTCTGTTGTGTGCCCACCGTGAATTAATTTCGTTTTCTTATTCATTATTATTCTCCTCATATTCAAATATTTGTTTAGACATATAGCGATCACTACCATCTGGAAATACGACAACAATCGTACCTTCAGTTAGTTGCGCTTTTAAATTCAATGCACCTTTTAATGCTGCACCTGAAGAACTGCCTACTAACAACCCTTCATTTATAGCCAAACTTTTGACATTTCGAAAGGCATCTTGATCTTTAATCGTAAATATCCCATCTACAAGACGTCTCTCTAAAAATATCGGCCATTTCTCAGAACCGATACCTTCAGTGTCATGTGCATGAGCTGGCCCTCCATTTAACACGGACCCTTCTGGCTCAACGGCATAACATTGCACGTGATGTTGCTTTAAATAACGTGCGGTACCTGTAAATGTACCGCCAGAGCCAATACCAGCCACAAAATAATCAATTTGCTGTAATGCTGAAGTCAATTCGGGTCCCAATGTATGAAAATATGTATCCGGATTATGTTCGGATTCAAATTGATTCATATAAACGGCACCATATTTTTCAGCATAGGAACGTGCAGCTAATTGTGCCCCATGCATACCTTCAGACTGACTCGTCCTTGAAACATCTGCACCAAGCGCTATCATAATATTAATCTTTTCTTCTGAAAAACCATACGGCGCAAAGATCTTACATTTCAAATGATGTCTATTCGCTGCAATAGCTAACCCTATGCCTGTATTACCAGCAGTCGCTTCAACAATAGTTTGACCTGCACGCACACGCCCTTCTTGAATTGCCTTCTCTACTAAATATTTCCCGAGTCTGTCTTTAACACTGCCTCCAGGATTCCATTGTTCAAGCTTGGCATAAATTTTAACTTTATCATCACTATAATGTTCTAACAGTACTAATGGTGTATTGCCAATTAAATCATAAGTAATCATAGATGCACCCTCATCTGACATGCCGATCAAATGAATGAAACCTTTCTTCATGTCTCAATTTTAATTCTTACTTTTCAGATAAGAATTATAAACGACATTTTGTTATTTTGCAATTATCTAAGTTTCGATTAATTCAGAACCAGTACTAACTTTTCAATTCCAAACAAAAAGACACCTGAGCAACACAAATACTTGTGTGTCAGATGCTTCTATATATTAACTAAATAATTGCACGATAAAGACTAAAATAATAACGACAGGCATCGCATACTTAATTAAGTAATACCAACCACTGAATAATCTAAATCGATCTTTACCAAAATATTGTTGTAATAATTTTTTATCTAATAATTGTCCTACGACAAGCGTAGTACCTAATGCGCCTAATGGCATCAATACATTCGAAACGATGAAATCCATATTATCAAAAATCGTTCCCGCACCGAATCTTACATCTTTTAAGATACCAAAAGATAAGGTTGCTGGAATACTAATGATAAATACTAAAATACTACCGATCACTGCGACTTTTTTACGTTTTGTATTGTCATTCTTCGTGAAGTTAGAAACATTTAATTCTAATAAAGAAATAGATGACGTTAAAGCCGCAAATAAGAACAGCACTAAGAATCCCAAATAGAATAATGTGCCTAGATGCATTTGACTAAAGACCATTGGCAGTACTTTAAATAATAATCCAGGCCCTTCTTGTGGTTCATAGCCAAAACTATGTAAAGCCGGAAATATAGCTAGACCTGCCAATACAGATACAAAGATATTCATAACAACGATAGAAATAGCTGATGACTTAATCGTCATGTCTTTAGAGGCATAACTCGCATAAGTAATCATACCTGTAGTTCCTAATGATAACGTAAAGAATGATTGACCTAGCGCAAACAAGATGCCATCAGCAGTAATCTCTGATACTCTTGGTTGTAAAATAAATTTCACACCTTCTAAGGCACCATCTAATGTTAAAGACTTAATCACAATGATGATTAAAAAGACAAACAGCAATGGCATCATAACTTTCGATGCCTTTTCTAATCCTTTTTCAACACCTAACATGACAATAATCATCGTAGCGAATATGAATATACCTTGCCCTAGAACGGTTAACCAAGGATTTGATATTACCGCTTCAAAATTCATTTCTTGGAGATGATTGATGCGTTGAAATATAACTAATTGCCATAATACTTGTCCGATGTAAATGACAATCCAACCACCGATAACACTATAGAAGCCAAATAAAATAAACACGGCCAAATTACCGTTCCAGCCAATGATATTGAGCCATTTTTTACCAGTTAATTTACTATATATTTGTGTTGTATATGTCCGTCCCATTTTCCCAACAGTGAATTCCATAATGAGTAATGGTAACCCAACAAAAATGGTGAATATTAAGAACATAGCTAGAAAGGCACCGCCGCCATAAATCCCTGCCATATATGGGAATTTCCACATGGCACCAAGACCGATTGCAGAACCCGCACTAGCTAAAATAAATCCAGTTGATGACTTCCATTGTGATTGTTGTCTTTTCATCATTCGCATCTCCTTTAAAGCGTTAAAGCGTCTACGTGTTTAAGTAACACTCTAACATGTATGTAAATAACATGCAATACACCTGCATCAAAATTGTTTCATTAATACGGTAGCACCTGGATTTATCATAATATAATCAACTCTTGTAATGTGTTGTCATTACGCTACATTAAATTTTCTGGTTCAACGCTGTATACGTGCGCCAATATCTCGCCACATAACAACTTCAGGTACAATGCCCAACATCTCGCCACATAACAACTTCAGGTGCAATGCCCATAAAATTTCCACGACATTACAATACAAATCAACTTCTGGTATAACTCCATAATATTTCCACGACATCACACTAAAAACCAACTTTAGCTAAGTTCCCTATACTATCACGCCACAAAAAACACTCAAATGACAAATATAGTAACATCGTCACTCAAGTGTTAATTTTTTAAATCTTCAATTATGTTAAAGCATTGAAAAAGCGAATAACATTTTCTTCTAAAATATCTCTGCCTTCTCCATGCGTCATTAAATGATGCGAATCCTTCAGACCATTTAATTCTTTGTCTACTGATCCTAAATGTTCATAAATAAAGTGTGCACTTGTTTCATAGGATGGCGCATCTTTACCACCAAATAATATATTAGCTGGCATTTTAATAACATTTAAATTTGTCATGATATCATCAATAAAATGTTGAAACTTCGTAATTTCACCTTCATAATCATCAATTGCTGCTAATTGCGCACTCGATGCTTGCTGATCTAAATTTAAAATATCCGACATGCGTTGACTATAATAAACTAAATGTTCTATTAAACCATCATCACTCTTTTCCTTTGGTGCTGACATGACAGCGATACGTTTCAAAGGATAGTGTTGCGCCAATTTTAATGTCATTAATCCACCTAAAGACACACCCGTTGCACTGATAGATTCATAACCTTCATTGACTAAAAATTGGTAAGCTTTCTCAACTTCTTCCCACCAATCATCTACATTATATGTCATGAAATCTTTCAACAGTAAGCCATGACCTGGATAATTCGGTGCATAACAACTAAATCCTTGGTCATTTAACTCAGCTGCAAGATGCTTCACATCCCGATTTGTACCTGTAAATGAATGTAATAATAATATCGCATGTCCATTTGTGCCTTTTAAATAAGATGGACTCGGTGTTTTAATTCTCATTTTTCTATATACCTCCACTATGTCTAAAGATGTTTGCTAAACGCGTTGTCGTCGATGATTAATAAAGTATGGGTATACCATTAAAAATAACGCTACCCAAATGATTGCTAGTGACGTGCCGCCAATGACATCTGAAAAGTAATGCGCATGAAAATAAAGACGACAAAATAATATGCTAAGCCATAATATTCCCATAACTAGCGCACTCAACACTTTTGTTATTGTCTTAGCAGCAAGTGAAATAATTATGATCATTAAGGCGAAATATAATAATGTGCTGGCGTTGGAATGTCCACTTGGAAATGAAAAGCCTGTATCAACGGCTAAATGATTATATGGTCTTGGACGTAAAACAGTATCTTTAATTAATTTGTTCATGATGACACCTGAAACCAAATATGTCACAAACCAAACCGCTAAATGCCTCTGTTTAATAAACAGTATGATTGTGACGATAATGGAAATCAACACGACACCTTTGACATCTCCAATTTCCGCACTAAACGTCATATAGTAATTAAATAAATTGTTAACATACTGACGTTGTGGCTCACCGAAATAATCTGTAAACCATGTTAATGATCCCATATCTATATTTTTAAGCCATTCTTGATTTGTCACTACACTGTAAAACATACCTATAAATACAATCAGCGCGATTAAAAATAAAGGCACGGTCATTTTCGGTGATGTTAATTTTTTATCTATCATCTTACTATCTCCTCGTATCATCATTTTTATTTTACAAATGTTATCCATAATATCAATGTGCCACAAATTTCACTTTACCGACAATATCAAAATTATAAAGTTCATATTGTTATGTATATTGCAAATAAAACATTGTATAATTGAAATAACAATATTTTGCTATTTTCAATTTAGTACGATTTATATTTATTATACAGAGGGGGGTAAGGCGTATCAATAGAGTTATTTTTGTCTATATAGCGTTAATCATTACATTAGTTAGATTCTTTACCCCTATTCATCCATCGTTTTCAAATTTGATTTACTGGATATTTGTATTATATTTTATTCCTATTATACTATGCGTTATCGGTTTCAAGGCCGAAAAACTTATTGCAACAATGGTCATTATACCTAATTTTTTAGGAATACTTTATCGATTATATGCCTACGTCACACATATACTCTTTATGTAAAAGGATAGTGGGCATGTCTCGCAACAAATATGCTTGCGTTGACTTGTCACCATTCGCAAATTTTATGACATACGCCTTTCACGGGCTATATTCAGACCCACGCATTCATCCACGTAATAAACACATCATATAATAGAAAAACAGCACACCCAAATATATGGCGTTGCGCTGTTTAACCAAACATACTTCTATAGCTTTAATAAGCCAGCAGAAGCATACCTAACCTTCTTAAATATGCTTTTCCAAATTATCCTCAAGTTTGAATACGATAATACGTTCACCTGTAACTGTACTTAAATCACTGTGGAAGCTCATCACTTTGATACCTGTAATTTTAAGAATGATATCATTCAAATCTTGCTCACCGGATTCAACTAATTCAGAACGTGTTCGTTTAATATTTAGTAATCCTTCATTCGTACTACACACACGATATTCTGCTGGCGTTAAGATACCTTGTAAACTAATAATCACCATATCTCTTAAAATGTCTGATTTAACCGACAAGGAACCTCTGCCAAGGAAATCTTTTTCCCATTGCGTAATGGCTTTACTGATTTCAGCTTCGATTTCACCTTTCGTTCTTTTCATATCACTAACTCCAATAATATTAAAATTGATTACTTCATCTTTGTATCGTTATCACGACATCAACTATTACATTAAGTTTATCATTTTTAGTATATTTTAAGAAGCTAGAACATTGTAAATATGATGATATATTAGTTACTTAGCATCGCAACATATCATCGTTAAATCCAACTTTTAAAACGCCCTTCCTCATTAACGCTCATTAAACGCAGCCAATGATTAGACACCTTCCTAGCGAAATGCTCATTATTCGCGAGTAGTCTAGCTACAAC